>OKAO01000083.1_pt1 | contig 35972 bp, 38 predicted proteins | sample 1613821 | NCBI WGS metagenome assembly OKAO01 (sample SAMN04436885, study PRJEB24849) | human gut metagenome | biome: human gut; feature: NICU; material: stool | host: Homo sapiens | place: USA: Saint Louis, MO | collected 2012-03-07 | reverse complement strand
GCTCCAGCATCTCAAGCAGCTGTCGCACCAATGTTTCGAGGGAGTGTTCATTGGCGAGCGTTTGCGTCACGCGAGCGAGAATAAAATCGGACATGAGGAATACGGCTCCCGAACGCTAATCGTAACTACCAGCAAGCTATGCTAAACAACAATCAGCGCAGAATTAACAGAGATACACAAAATTTAACACATCTGTTAGGAGAATACCTGCATCCGCGGCGGGAAAAAAAAGCCCCGTCGGGTGCGTTGGAAACACCCGGAACAAGGGGCTTTCAACGGTACAATGCGGGGTTGCGCGGCACGCAAGACCATTGAAAGCCATAACTAATTACCCATCTGTGGACATTATGTGGACGTTTCACACATCAGCGCTACCTCTCAGCGGGTTAAGCGAGATCGCGTCCTGAAGATATTCCGGTGCAAAGTGAGCGTAGGCCATAGTTTGCTCAATTCGCGCATGTCCTAAGATCCTCTGTAATGTAATTATGCTCCCCCCATTAATCATAAAATGCGTCGCGAAACTGTGGCGTAGTGCATGCGTCGCCTGGCCGGTCGGAAGATCAGGTTTTACCTCCCTGAGTATCTGCCTGAAGTCAGAATAAGACGCCTTACCAAATAACAACCCTCGCTTACCATCCGCTATGAGTTTTGCCACTTCCGCTGAAACTGGAACAGTCCGCTGCTTGTTACTCTTGGTTTTAACGAACGTCACACGGTTCTGTATGATGTGTTCCGCCTTGAGTCGAGCCGCTTCGCCCCAGCGAGCACCAGTGCTTAAACAGAGAACAGCTATCTTCTTGTTGTCGCCATCCAGTTTAAAGAGCAAGTGCTTGATTTCGTCCTCTGTCAGATAGCCAGTTTCTGGGACTTCTTCTTTCAACTTCTTCCGCCCTCTGATCGGATGTTCACCCGAAAACAACTCGGCCTCGATAAGCGCTGTGAACATACCACTGATGCTGTTGAGATCGCGGTTAATGGTGGAAGCTTTAATGCCCTGGCTTCTTCTTGCCGCGTAATACTGACTAATCAGCGCTTTCGTAATCTGAAAAGCACAAGGATCGTCTGTAATCCTGCAAAACACGTCTAACTTGTTGCGGTTTATCCGACCATGTTCCTCATGCTTACCTTTCAAATTCCACCAAAGCTGTATCAGTTCAGACAGATGCCGCTTATCCGTCGGTTTTGATAACCATTCTTTGGTGTGATGGTTGAACTGGGTATGCTTCTCGAAAGCTACCGCTTCACTTTTCTTATCAAACTTCCTGCGGATACGCTTTCCATTGCGACCAGCAGGCCTGATGTCCACTTCATATCGACCATCATCGAGTTTCTTAATAGTCATAAGAAAACCCTCGGATGGGTGCGTTTGCCTTTAGGCCTCAACGCGTTGCAATTATGTGATGAATACTTTTCGACCAATAATAAACATTTGAAATGTATGTAAGACCGGTTAATTGTTAACCAGTCTTTTGGTCTGAGTGCTGCGAGGTTGTTAAGTCTTGCCCAAAGTGTGCGAGTGCCGGTGCGATTTGACCGGCTTCAGGCGAAACCTGATCGGTCATAAACCACAGTGTGTATTTCACAAATCTAGGGTGTTGGAAGATTTTCATGATTGGTTCAAGGCTCGCACTTTTTGTACCAGCCTCATAGCCAGAAAGTGTGCTGTAAATTACTCCTGTTAACTCGCTGAATTGCCTACGATTAAGCCGTTCTGACTCCCTGATAAGCTTCAACTTCTCTGAAATAGGGATTGACATAAAAACCTCTTTGGGAAAATATTACGCGTATGGATAATAAGTTTTCATTTGAGTAAGTGTCTTAACGGGCAATTAAAACCCATTAAGAGCAATTAATTACCTTAAAGGAGAATGTAACAGATGAACAAACAGCTTGTAAGTAGCACGGATGCTGTGCCTTATCAGGAGTTCGCCAGACTCATCGGGAAAACCCCTGCTGCGGTGAAGGGCATGATCGAAAAAGGTAAGCTACCTGTAATCGAGATGACCGATCCCCAGTCTACTTCTGGCCGTGCGGGCGAGTACTGGGTTTACCTTCCAGCCTGGAACAACGGCATGAAACTGGCCTACGAAAGTCGTCCAAAGGAGATCAGGGAAGGGTGGTTGATGTGGCTTGGTCTCGGTGAGCCAGGTCGATAGCCGGTTTCAGGAGAGGAAGCATGAAGAACGGTAGCCGCGGATCAGTATCACAGCTCAATAGCAAAACCAGCCTCTACTGTGGTTTTACTATTCTGAAACTCCCACGCAAAAAACCGTACAACCGCCAGCGCTATCAAATTACGCACACAGGCCATTATTACGGCATTGACTTTGCTTTATCCGAAGCATGCCGAACGATTGACAGAATCATGAGTAAAAAGCGGTTTATTGCTTTTTAATCTCTGGGGGCGAAAATGAAACTCGAATATGCAGACAAAATTAACTCGCTTTTACAATGCTTCCATTTCAATAAAGAGTTTCTGGAATGGAATCATGATTACTCTCTCCAGCTTTTACGTCATGGCGTATCCCACCTTTATCATTTTGCAATGCTTCAAGGCGAGAATGATGAATGCACCCTTGAAGAACTCCGCAACATCATTATTTCCGTCACCGATGGTGAGATCCCTAAACCATATGACCTGCTATCTCTTGGCGCTGAGCAACTGAAGAGGGCTATGACGTTTGTTCAGCCGCAAGCGGTAACCGTAGAGGTTACACCGGAGATCCTGGAACACCTGAAGCTGGGAGCTAGAGCCTCCTGGCGGCTGGAGCCCCCTCGCTTTAACTGATCATCGGAGTACGCCATGTTCACCGAAGAAAAAACATCTTGGGAACAGGAAATGCTGATACGCGAGGCGATAGAAAATGCTGAGCAGGGTTTCACTGTCCACCTGAGAAATGGTGCGCGTATTACAGTCAGCTCTAACAGCCCATCAATTGATATAATTATTTACGGTCTGGAGAAAGCAATTCGCGGTAATCACGATCGCGCGCGAATGACCTTTATTGATTTCATGTATTACTGGCATGAAAGGATATTTAAGCAGATTAAAAGAAAACCGCGTCCAAAAAATTAATTAACCCGATTTAAAAATAACGGCATTCACTTTGCCGGGGATTCGTTTTGCCTTTTTTAGGAGGTTGCATGTCGGTTACGTCAATAAAGCCGGAAGGCGGAATAAGCGATCCAGAGTTTATGGGTATCAGCACCAATGCGCGCAAAGGCGAGCGCGCCCACTTACTAGGATTGCTGCGCATCCGTATGGGCCTGCTGAAAGAGCAAGGCCTTACCCCCGAAGAGATTTATTCAGCACTTGAGCAGTGGATAGCCAACCACGAAACAATCACCAGCGAGGGCAGTAGACCATGAATCACTTAATGATCGATTTGATTAACGTTAATAAGAAACCGTCATCACCTCTGTGTGCCATTGAAGCTGTGTTTTTTGAGCCCTCAACAGGGCAGATCGGAAAGGTTTTTTATTCTTCGATAGACATTCGTAAATCTGAAAGCTTGAAGGGCCGTATCAGCATTAGTACGGCATTCGATTGGATGAAAAAAGACTCTCACTGGCGCGCCGAAGTAATGAGCGCAACCGAAGCTGAAGAAGATGCACTTTGCAGCCTTGCTGCTTTCATCGCCGACAATACCTGTCCCCGCAACGCGGCGTTATTCGTATGGTTCAAAGATGCCCCGGAAAAACTGGTTTCACTTCGTTATGCCGTGGATCGCTTAGAGGTGTCAGGCATTTTCCCTGAAGGCACAAAATACCGCTGCATTCGTTCACTTCTCGACCTTGCTGCTGCCACAGACTATGCGCCTCATGCGAGAAGCGCCCTGGCACGTTACACGCTCACTGACGCGCGATATCAAGCGGAGCAAGTCTGCGAAATCTGGCAGCGCTTGACCTCTCCACACTTTGGATCGCTATGAGGGCCGCCATGCATTCGCATCTGTCTGTTGTTTGTAACGCGCCGTTGCCGGTTTGTAAGAGGGCGCTTGCCGCCCTGAATTGCTTTGCTCGTGGACAGCGTAATTACACCCGCGTCAAGCCACACGCCTATCTCGTGATCCGCATTGGCCTCCGTTGGCGTTTGCTCAGCAAAAACGGTGGAAAGCAGTGGCGACTAATGACCCATGAAACCTATAACCAGGAATGCCGCAAATGATTAAGTCACCTCTTAAGTGGGCTGGCGGTAAAACCCGCGTGTTGCCGGAGCTGCTGAAGCACTTACCTAAAGCCGATTGCTTGATTGAGCCCTTTGTAGGCAGTGGCACAGTCTTTATGAATACGGAATACCGTCGCTATGTGCTTTGTGACAGCAATCGCGCATTGATCAATTTCTTTCTCGCGCTCAGGGAAGACCCAGAAAGATTGATACTGATCGCCAGGAACGTATTCAGAAATGGCAATAACGAAGATAGCTATTACGAAGAGCGCAAGTTGTTCAACCACCTGTCGTGGGATGACGAGTGTGCAGATGATTACGTTGTACGGTGGGCAGCATCATTTTTATACCTGAACCGCCACTGCTTTAACGGGCTTTATCGCACCAACAGGGATGGCGGTTTCAATGTCCCATTTGGCAGCTATAAGGCGCCTTATTTTCCAGAAGCAGAAATGCGCCTATTTGCCGAAAAGGCGCGGGATACTCACGCGCTCTTTCTTTGTAATGATTTTCGTACTTCTATTCCGTACGTTGTCAGGAAACGCCTGGACTCCGTGATTTACTGCGATCCGCCGTACATCCCGACTAGCAAAACAGCCAATTTTACCGCTTACGGCAAGCCATTTACCCTGGATGATCACCGCGCTTTGGTTACGGCGTTGCTGGACGTTAATCGCCAGCATGGAACGTGCTCGGTCATCTCGAATAGCGACACACCAGAAACACGCCAGATCTACTCCGCTTTCAATCTCCACGCCTTCAGAGTTCGACGTTCCGTTAGCGCCAAAACCCGCGATATGGCCGGTGAAGTGATTGGCGTTCTTCGCGTGTGTGGTGGTTGCGTTCGTTCTGGTGGTGGAGGTTGCCCGGACTGTGGGGCGGTGATGGGGGATGCGACATATGCCGAAATGTTTGGTGCGCCGGCTTGTTGAAGCGTTGGCTTTGCAAAATAAGATTCGAAGGTGAGTTATGCCTGACTCCACATCCCTGGCATGGAGCTGGAATGCCAGAAAGCAGCCAGTAAACCCTTATGCTGTTGATGTGCCTGCACGGAAACCATCTGCACTGGCCGTCTGGATTGCTCTTTATGAGCAGGATAAAAGCGATCAACGCGAGCAGGCTGAAGCAATGAGTCGTGCAGCAGAAGAGTACCTCTTTTCTGTTGCACATTGCGATCCCTGGCGCTATGACGAACTGAATGATGCGCTGATTGAGAAAGCTAAGCGACATGCGGAACTCCATCGTGTTGATCCTCTTACCCTGATTCGTGATGACGTCGCCAGCCTACCAGGTTTCCTGCGAAAGCCGCTGGAATCAAGGATTAAGTATTTGGAAAAATCAGAAGATCCGCGCCATTTACCTACCTATCTGAATGAGGTCATTACTCCCTCATTAGTGAGAATTGACAAGGTCCGTGCTAACCAGGCGTCGCTGTCATTCCAGGCCATGGCTGGCAGGGATAGCCTTGATCAACTCCTTCGACTTGCTGAACTGAATCAGCGGGAGATTAAGCGGCTTTCAACGCTGGTCGCAGCGCACATTGATATGATTTTTATCCAGCTTTGCGACGAGATGCTGACCGATGAATTAGCTTCTCCTATCGTAATACTGGAGCTATATCGTCGTGTGGCGGCCGAAGTGTCACGCCTCGATGTTATCCCGCCGGGTTATGAAGCGCTCCGCAGCAAACATAATCGCCGCAACCCGATTAACTACGAGTTGATACCGGGCGCGCTTGCTCGTATGCGTTGTGCTGACTGGTGGCAACGTAAGCTGTGGCAACTCCGCAACGAATGGCGGGAAGAGTTGCTTCGGGCAGCGTGCCTTGTTCATCGGCACGCATCACCTTATGTCAGCCATGACATTCTGTTGCAGAAGCGGGAACAACGCCGTAAGGCGATGGATTTTTTCCGCAACCATGATCTGATTAACGAAGATGGCGACACGCTCAGCATGGAGGATGTGGTGCTTGCAAGTGCCAGCAATCCAGCGCACCGTCGTAATGAGATGATGGCCTGTGTCAAAGGCCTGGAATTGATAGCTGAAATGCGTGGCGACTGCGCCATGTTCTATACCATCACCTGTCCTTCTAAGTACCACGCCACACTGATGAACGGGAAGCCTAACCCTACATGGGATCACTCGACAGTTAGGAAAAGCAGCGACTATCTGGTTGATACGTTTGCGGCATTCCGTAAGGCAATGCATAAAAAAGAGCTGCGCTGGTACGGCGTCCGCGTAGCCGAACCACATCACGATGGCACTGTGCACTGGCATTTATTGTGTTTTATGCGCAAAAAACATCGACGTGCAATCACAGAGCTGCTGCGTCGTTTCGCTATCCGAGAAGATCGCGCCGAACTTGGCAATAACACTGGCGCTCGTTTCAAGTCAAAGCTGATAGACCCGCGAAAGGGGACTCCGGCCAGTTATATTGCAAAGTACGTCAGTAAAAACATCGATGGGCGTGGGCTGGGTGACACCGTCAGCAAGGAGACGGGTAAATCACTACGTGATAGTGCCGAGTACGTCACTGCATGGGCATCGTTGCACCGTGTTCAACAATTTCGTTTTTTTGGGATTCCAGGCCGCCAGGCGTACCGCGAGTTACGATTGTTCGCCTCGCAGGCAACTCGTGCAATGAAAACCAGCAAACCGGGCGCTCCGGTACTTATGGATCCAAAACTGGACGCTGTGCTCGCTGCTGCTGATGTTGGCTGTTTTGCCACTTACATCATGAAGCAGGGCGGTGTACTTGTTCCCCGCAAAAATTACCTCATTCATACCGCCTACGAGCCGACAGTCGAACCAGGAACCTATGGCGATCACGGGATTCGTATTTATGGCATTTGGTCGCCAATCACCGGTAAGGAAAACAAAATATGCACGCATGTCCATACCTGGAAGATGGTGAAGAAGGCTCCCGCTAACCCAGGCGCTGAAAGCGCCGCCCAGGGCGACCCCGTCGCCCCTTGGACTCGTGGCAATAACTGTCCCCCAAACCAAAAAATCAGCAAAAAAGAGATGGGAACTGACGTTGCTACACCCGAGATAACGACCCCTAGTGAAGGAACGGGATCACTTGATGTGTCTAAACTATCCGCAAAAGAGCGCCGGGCTGTACTGAGAAGGATTACAGGGGGGATGTATAACAAGAAGAAAGCACAGGACTACGTAAAATCACGCAATTACTCCCCGCTTGAAGTCTTGTTGAGCGATTTTGCTTCATCTATTGGCATTGAACTTAGTGAATCCCAGGCTAATCATTTACTTAATGGTAAACGCATACGTTATGGTGATCGCATTTACTACGCGACTCACGATGGGGCGCTGCGCAGTATGGAACCAGAGAATTCAGATGTTCAGATTAGGAATCTGTGGAAACTCTTGAAAAAACACAATAAAGTAGATGTAGGTCACATCACAGATAATCCAGTAGGGCATTATTCCGACATGCTCAGGAATCTGGACCCTAGAGGATGGACTGTACTCTTTGGGGGAGATAAGAACAGGGGGTGAACATGCGTGACGATTATGATCAGCGAGAGGCGAATATTGCCAACTTCCTGTCGAACAAAATAAAACGATGCATTAAATGTGGGCATGAGCTGGACTACAAAGAGAAGTTTTATTACACAGATCGAATCTGCAATCTGTGCCGAGGGTTTCAACCGTTCGACAGTGAGGACGTTCCGGAGATAGAATCTGAGGGTAAGTCACCTTTTCCAATTATTAATCTCGATTTATCAAAGTATGAAGACAAAGGGCAGCAAAACAGGTCTGATTTTGAGAAGCAGGTCTTTAGCCGTTATCCTGAATGGCAATTATTACGAGAAAAAGCGGAAAAGGATTGGGATGCAGCTCATCCAAGGCCTGTAGGAATAACCTTTGTCACTGAAATTCCTAGTTATAATTTAATCATCACTGATGAACGCATAGCAGAGCTGATTAATCAGTATGATGCGAATGGGACAGTCAGCATTAAAGTTGAAGAGTTAATTTCATTACTTTGGGAAATAAAGGATTACCGGAACATTTAAAGAAAAATTAGAAATGTATAGGGGCATAATGTATAGATATGCTGGAGTGCTGATCTGCAATGACATAAAGCCTCTACCAACAATAACGCAATAATTTAAGTGATAAATTGAATTTTGAAATCTAAAACAATGATAAACGCTTTGATTTTTATATTGTTTGATACAGTCCGGTTAGTGATTCTAAATATTAATTATTCATTCAGCTCACATCATCGGACTTGTATATAATGCTTGTATTCTTCTATTTTACTTTTTCTGCATTATGATTAGTTAGTCGTTTATATTATTTATCATGTTTTGATAATACTCATCTATCTTATCGTCATGTAAATCCTTAAATCTTTCTATCATAGCAGCAATAATTAAATCTTTTGGGATCGATTTAATTCCAAGGTAATTTTTGCAAGCGTAGCAAAGTGCGTTGTAACATAAACTTTCATAAAGTTTCCCGTAACAATATCTTAACGCATTTTCAAGGTTGATTGCCATATCATTTTTAGCAGGCCTGATGATTTTACCTTTATTTTTTCTAAGTAATCTAAGAAATGGTCCCGGCTTTAAAATTGGTTTAGTTCTACTATTAATGAATTGATCCCCTGTGCACTCTGTAATAAATTTCAATCCATTCTTTCTATAGATTAATTCTAATGAAAGTAACCTGCGTGCATATTTATCGAGAGTAGATAAAGACATATCCACAGATTCTAGACATCCATCAGGTAGTTCTAAACACATATTGAAATTTTCAATCTGAGAAATAATTGAATTTTTGTGCCAAGTGTCATTTTCCCAGCTATATCCATATGTATATAAAACAAACGGAGATTCAATTTTACCTTGTAAAAAAACATCTAAATCCGAATCTCTAACTACCAATATGTTTGATATTTCTAGGTTTTTAGCTTTTAGCGCAAGATCATGAGCACTTGTTTTAGAACCTAATGCACGAAAATGTACTCTTTTTTTAAAGCCATACTTTTTAAAAACGGCAGACCAAAATTTTATGTCCACCGATAAAGTATTAAAGTTCCCATTTAGCGCATCCTCCGAAGTAAATGATTTGGAACCACCCTCGGTAAATACGATAAAATCTGCGCCGCAGAATATCGCCATATTGGAAAGGCCGGATGATGTTCTAGAAAAGCTCATTAAGTTTCAACTCCATGTCAAAAATATTTCTACTAAAATGGCTAACCACATCGGGGGAATGGGTCGCAAAAACAATTTGAGCGTTAGGGTTTATAGATAACAGATTATCAACTAATTTTTCTTGCCATTTTACATGAAGCGAAAGTTCTGGCTCATCTGCTATATATATCCAGTTTTTTTTCTCCTGAAGTAATGCCTCTCCAAGCACAATTAATAGTTGTTTTTCGCCAGAGGAAAGCTCAGATAATTGTATGTTTTTTCCTGACTGAGACTCAACTTCTAATTCATTTTGCTCATTTATAAAAAAAGTTTTCCTTTGCATCATCCCATTAATTATTTTCAAGTAAGTATCACGAGGCTCGAAAATTTTCATTCTTCTCTTAACTAGGTTATTCCATTCCTCAACGATATGATCAATGCGTTCGGTACCAATTAATACTGATATCTCAGTCGAGCTGAGTCCTGTATTCATATTTGATGTGAGTTTTTCTTGTGCCTTTGCAAAAACTTCAAAGTGAGAATCTATTCTATTTTGATATTCAGATTTTTTTAGATTGAAGGAAGAGAAAATAGCTTCCAAGGCGTTTTTTTCTTCTTCAACATTCATTTGGCGTGCAGATGAAAATATAGGCTTACTGGAACGGCGTTGCAACATTGAAAGAAATACTGTCTTTTGAAATCCTTCTAGGAGCTGTGCTCCTTGCTGTCCTAAACTTGAAAAATATCTTACCAATCTATCTGATAATTCTTTCAATTTTTTATCTACTGCTGAATCATTACCGTTTTCTTCACGGCTTCTGCGATCAGCATGATAACGGTGAACAGATAACCAGCTAACATTTACGAAAGCGTTTAAATTGTTTGAAATTGCAGCGCTGACAGTATTATGGCGATCCCGATCTAAAATACTTTTTCTATAACTTCTTGAGAAAACATCATCAAAAGCTTCAGATTGATATTTAATAGAAGGTTGCTCACTCATTCCCTCTTTAAATTCAAAATAGATTATTGGAAACGGGCTTTCTTTGCTTGAGGTCTTTTTTATACTGATTAATGGTTTTTTTCTGCTATCTTTCGATTTGAGTTTGATTTTTATTTGCGAGAAATCAATTTTTTCTAGTGTATTAAAATCGGCGGTTAAAGCAGATGATATTAAATTTACAACTGTAGTTTTACCTGAGCCATTGACACCAATAAAGAAGTTAACATCATCATAGAATTCAAAGTCCAAAGTTCTAGCACCCCAAAACCCTTCGATACTAACACTTTCTAACGTATGCATTTCGATCTCCAATATCATATACAGAAAAATTTTATAACATTTGAGGGGAAGTAAGTAAACTTAACCTTTCAGCAAGCTGTTAACTGTTTCACATGCTCTTCATCTGTTATAGAAACGGCTTTAATGATAAGTAATCTTACAAATTTTACCCTAATGCCCCGTGGTTCACCTTTCTGCGAATATAACCGCATAAATTTGCACATTTTTTTGATGTACTTTTTCCCTCTTAGGCCCATGTGGGGCGTGGTCTGAGGCCGGTTTGGCGCATGCAAGAAAAATGAAAGGGTTACTGCGCGCAGGTGACGGGGGGCAAGCCCCCGCAAGCGGGTCAGGGTAGGGAAGGTGGCAGAATACGCAATTTCACGGGTTCTGCGTCACGGTGAGCTGTGATTTTAGGTAGAGGCATGCCTCGCGCAGAAAAAAAGCAGCGATGCGTAGAGGGCAGCTGATGCGGGATTTTTTAAGCAGAAAAGATGAGGCCAGCGAAAACGCTGGCCTGTTATAAATGTCTGATGTTGTTCAAAGAAAGTGAATTTTCTGGCGGTTATTTCTCTGGGGAAAGCAACGCATAAGGGTTGAAACGGATCACCTCTTCTCCTAGCCACTCGTTGACCACCTTCAGGGCCTCCATTACTGGCGTCAGCTCGTTGATAGCGTAGACCCGCGCAGCCTTCTCGATATCACCGAAAGATCCGTTTCCCTCCGGAATGGCGCCCATCAGCTGTGGCGGGATACGGTGCGCCGCGAGTATGTCGTCCCGCGTGGCGTTCTTGATATTAATAAACTCATCTTTTGCCGTGATCTGCTGGAAAGGGAGGATTTGCACGCCGTCTTTGCCGCCGCCTGGCGCATGCAGCAGCAGGTTTTTAAATGCGCCTTTACCGCGCGCGCCGGTCAACGTCTCTTTGACTGCCTTCATGCTTTTATCGTCAACCTGTCCGGCGCCAATATAAACAATGCATCCAGCATGCGATCCGTTATCGTAGTACAGCTTACGGAACATGTCAGCGGAGTGGGCCAGGCTGGCGGCCAGCAGCGCTGCCATATATTCCGGCATACCGTAGACCTCCTGATTAATATCAGGGTTCAGAACGTGACAAACCGTTCCTGATTTGAACGTGTGCTCTTCTTTCCAGCGCCGGATAAACCAGTATTGATCGAGATCTGTGCTCCCGCGCCGGGTGTACTTCGCAAGAGAATGTTTGAAGGGAAGCGGGCCGCCCAGGCGATTACGCGGCAATTCGAGATAGGCATTGCCAAACGTGAACCAGTCCAGCGCAAACGCGGAAAAGGTCTGGCGATTGAGCAGTTTGTGCGGAATAAAACAGCCGGTGAGCACATTACGTTTGAAGTACAACGCCGACTCATGCCAGGCGCTCTGGCGCGGAGCTTTAGCCAGTCCGTAAAAATCTACTGGTGTCTCATAGTATCGCCCGTTATCCATGCAATAGAGATTGTCCAGCAAATCGGCCATATCACGTACGGGATAAGGACCGTCAAAGCTGAACGCTGTCAACGCGGGATCGGCCTTCAGTGACTCTGCAATGTCAGAACCGGCGGTGCTGGCTATCGGCTTTTTACCGTATTTTTTTTTCAAAGTTACCATCCCATTGCGAAACCACCGCCGCCACTTTCCTGGCCCAACGGTTCATTGATAATCGAAAGCATGGTTGCCCACGCCATATCACCATGGCTTACGCCGCGCGATCGGTCAGTTTCATAAGTGATGAAACCGCCGGGCGTAACAACTTTGCGAACAGCGTTGAAGGCTCTCACCAGACCCTGCTCGCTGCGGTCATATTCCCAGCGGCCGGCGCGTATAACCTGCAACATTTTGAGGACAAGGGCGCGCTTGGAAGAGAGGCTCATCTGGTAGCAAATAGCCGCCGGGAACCAGTTTTTAACAATCTGCCAGACCGCCTCCCCGACTCCTTGTCCATCGATGGCAATGTGAGTGACGTTGTAGCGCTCGGCAGCCTCTTTGATGACCGCCGCCTGCTGTTCAAACTCAAGCCCTCGCAGTTGCTTCAATTCAACCGTGCGAAACCGGCCGCCGGTCACAAGAGGTGGGACCGTTACGGACAGAGCACCGGCATCACCATTACCACTGCCGCCGTTGGCATCGTAGCCCAGCCACACCTCACGTTGGCCCATAGGGCGACTGGCGAACGGTTTCCAGTCGGGCCAGTCGTCATACCCGTCAGCACCGCACCCCAGTAACTGGCTAAGATTGAACGCGCTTTCGCCGTCTTTGACGAACTCGCACATGTACAGGTTTTCAAATTCATCGGGGCTGTTTTCGTCCCTGATTTCATCAATGTCGGTATAGTCCCAGCCGTTGTTAATAGCGTCCTGAATAGTGACGATCTGCCGCCACGTTTTATCCGGGTAAAGCACGCCGCTATGCGTTTTCTTCCAGGACACGTCGAAATCAACCCGCTGCGCTTTAGGTCGTTTCGCATTCCACCGATCGCCGGTCCAGAACTGATAGGCTTCATGGCTTTCGCTGGATGGTGTGGAGAAGTACGTGCGCGTTAAGCCTTTGAGCGTTGCCATGGCACCGGCAACCTTACGCAGATTGATAAAGTTACCGGTCCAGAAAAACTCATCAAATCGCAGGTGCCCGGTGTACGACTGCGCGGTCGCAGCTGATGTCCCGAGAAAATGAAGTTCTGCGCCGTTTGACAGCGTGATTTGCTCACCGCCTTTAAGTTCGACATCCACCTCTTCAGCCGCTTTGCGGATGAAGTTGCGGAACTGGAGCGCCTGCTTGCGGGATGCTGACAGAAAAATTTGGTTGCGCTGGTAGTCGTGCTTAATGTCCGTTCTCAGTGCGCCCAGCAATGCCTCGCGTGCAAAGTACCAGGTAGCGCCAATCTGCCGCGATTTGAGGATCATCCGGTTACGCTGATCGCGCTGTTCGTACCAGCCGCGCTGGTGCCATGCGAGAGAGTCGAGAATTTTTGAGCGCAACGCCTCGATCTGCTCCTCGGAGAAGTGATTTTTCTTCTTGCGACGACTGGTTTTTTTAACGCCGGTGGTAGTGGAGGCCTGCCCGGTATCCAGCTTTTTCAACTGCCGGGTTAACAGATCAATCTCTTTGAAATCGCCACTGGTTTTATTGTCTTTCGCGCTCAGCTGGCAGAGACGGGTGTCAATGGATTGCGTCACCCGTTTGATGGGCGTTGTGTTATCCCATGCGTCGCGCTTTTTCCACGAATAAACCGTGTTTGAGTTGATACCCATTAGTCGCGAAATTTCGGCGGGCGGGTAACCCTGCCAGTAGAGCTGCTTTGCCCTTAATCGAATAAACGCATCCTGAATCATCACTTCCCCCTTTTGAGCAGGGAGATTACCTGCGCGCGATCCCCGCGGCTCGGGCTTTCAGGTCTGGCCGTTCTCCGACAACAAAACCGCGTGGCGCCGGGCTTTTAGGCTCTGCGATGATGCAGCGACTGACATAAATCAACAGGATAAAACGACATGGCCAGCACGACTAAACCCGCCCGCAAAAAGTTTCGCGTTGCGGTTTCCGGCTCCACCGTTGACGGGCGCGAGATCCAGCCGCAGCACCTCCGCGATGCGGCGGCGAGCTACAACCCGGACGTTTACGGCGCCCGCGTCAACGTGGAGCACTATCTCTCTATGCTCCCTGACAGCAATTTTGGCGCGATGGGTGATGTAGCTGCACTGAGCGCGGAGGATATCACCGAGGGACCGCTGGCCGGTCGTACGGCGCTCTATGCCGAGATCGACGCGTCGGCCCGCATGAAGCAGCTCACCGATGAAGGAAAAAAAATCTATTCCAGTATTGAGCTGCATCCGCAGTTTGCCCTTAACGGTAAGGCGTATGTGGTCGGCCTGGCGATGACGGACACCCCGGCAAGTCTGGGAACTGAGCGCCTTAAATTCGCCGCGCAGCAGCGCGCGCAGGTGATGGCGTTCAATAACCAGCAGATCGAGGCGCCGCTGTTCTCTGATGCGCTTGAAGCTGAAGTGATCGAACTGGCGGCCCAGCGCGGCGAGGAGGGCGTCAGCTGGTTCAACCGCGTGATGGGCATCCTGGGTAAAGGCCAGAAAACAGACGATCAGCGCTTCAGTCAGCTGCATCAGGTTGTTGAAGCTGTTGCGCAATCTCAGGCCGACCAGATCGACCGGTTCAGTGCGCTGGAGCAGGAACGCCAGCAGGACAAAACCACCATTCAGCAACTGACCAGCGAACTTAACGAGCTGCGCGGTCAGCTCCAGCTCCAGCCCGCAGAAAATTACAGCGCACGACCGGCGGCAACCGGCAACAGCAGCGCGCAGCTTGCAGAATTCTAAGAGGTAAAAAAATGGAAAACCTGACCCGCGAATTATTTGATAAGTACATTGTGCGCCAGGCACATCTGAACGGTGTCTCACCCTCAGCCGTTGCCAATCGTTTCAGCGTCGATCCGACAATCCAGCAAAAACTGGAACAGGCCGCCATGGAGTCGGATGACTTCATGAAGCTGGTTAACCACTTTGGGGTTAAAGAGCAGGAAGGGCAGAAAGTAAAAATTGGCAGTAAGGGGCCGATGGCAAGCACCAATAACAGCTCGGACGGCACCAACCGCCGCAACCCGGCGCCCAACCATAACAAAGAGCCGCAGAACTACCACTGCCGCAAAACCAACTATGACTATGCGCTTTCGTATGCGGAGCTGGATGCGTGGGCCGGTCACCCTGAATTTCAGTCATTAATCAGTAATGCAATGGCTCGTCAGCTGGGGCTGGATCGCCAGATGATTGGCTTTAATGGCACGCATTACTCTGAAAACTCCGACCGCACGACCTATCCGTTATTGCAGGATTGCGGTGTTGGCTGGCTGCAAAAAATCCGCAATGAAGCACCGCAGCGCATTATGCCGGGTATCACGCTGACTTCCCGTGATGAGAATAACGCGGTGATTGCGTCTGGCACCTACGGCAATATTGATGCCGCCGTGCTTGATGCACGTCACAGCCTTATGGATCCCTGGTTCCGGCGCGCTCCCGGTCTGGTCACTGTGCTCTCTTCCGATCTGCTGCTGAAAGTGAACCTACCGAAAGTGAACGCGCTCAGCCAGACCAATCCGAATACCGAACTGCTGGCCGCACAGCTCATTGTCAGCCAGGAAAAGATCGGCGGCCTGCCAACGGTCTTTGTCCCGGGTATTCCTGAAGACGTCGTGCTCATCACCAACCTGAAAAACCTCTCTGTGTACTACCAGAAAGGCTCCCTGCGTCGCTCTATCCGCGAAGAGCCGCACTACAACCGCGTGGCGACTTATCAGTCCAGCAATGACGACTATGTCATTGAAGAGTACGGCATGATTGCCATGATCGACGGCGTGACATTCGCCTGATAATCCCCATCACATGGCGGGCAGCAAGCCCGCCTAGGAGAATGAACCCATGCTGACACCGGCACAAAGACACTTTCAGAAGGTCATGGCAGAGAGGCGGGGCATCAGTGATGAGCGTGACGCGGAGACGCGCACCGCGCATGAGCAGATCCTCTTTCGCCTGCATATGCATAAATCTTCGCTAAGCCAGATCCAGTCCCGCCAGGCGAAGGCCGCTGTAAAGGCCAGCATCCTTCCTGAGTTTCAGGGATGGATTGACGGCACGATCGAGGGCGACAGCGGGCGCGCGGATCCGGTCATCACCACGCTGATGGTGTGGGCGGTGGACTGCTCCGACTATGCGCTGGCGCTGCGTATCGGGCGCTATGTCGTTAAGCATGGCCTGAGCATGCCGGATGACAACTATCGCCGCCCGGCACCCACGGTACTGACCGAGGAAATCTGCAATCCCATTCTGAACCTCGCCACCACGGACGCCGGAGCCGATTTGTCAGGCTATATCCCTATGCTGGACGAGCTGGCCGATATTGTGGCTGACAGTGATATGCCTGATGAGGTCCGCGCGAAGCTGTGCAAGGTGAGGGCGTTTTGCCGTCGCGACACGCAAGACGCGGAAACCAAAGGCGAAGCGCTGAAACTCTTCCGGGAAGCCATGAGCCTGAACCCGGGTTCCGGTGTGAAACGGGAGATATCCTCTCTGGTCAGCACCCTGAAGAAGGTACCGCAGACCAGCGCCGCGGGAGGTGATGCGGAAGATGAGCCTTCATCCAGCGATACAGCGGCAACCGAAACACCCGCAGCAGAAAAAGCAACACGAACGCGCAAGCAGACGAAAACGGCGGCCGGCACCCAAAAAGCTATCCGCAAAACGGCGGCAAAAAAGACAACGAAAACCGCCACAAAGTAAACGCCTGAGCGTAATGAACTGGCCCCGCGCCACAGGCGGCGCGCCCGGCGATCTGCCCGTAATGCGGTCTTTTTACCGGACGCCCACCGCCTGACCTACCGGAGAAACGACGATGAGTTTTATCGCACAGCGCCCCGTCAGACCTGCTGAAAGTGATGTGACAGACGTGGACGACGGCGGCGCACAGATTGCCGTCGGCACTTTCTGGCCGACAGTGAAGCTCCACGATCTGCGCCTCTCTGCCCGCATCGCCGGTGACATTACAACATCCCGATTAATGCATATGGCAACGGAGGCCGCGCTGCATGTCGCGGATCAGCTGAAGGACTGGCGCAAGCAAAGGGAAGCGGAAGGCGCGGAATCGCTGGCTTCTGTACTGCTGACTTCCGCCGGTGAGCCTGTCGAGCAGATTAACGGCGAAAGCGCAAAAGTTTATCGCTTCCGGCGTGCGGTCTACTCCTTCACGCGCGCCAGCGTACTGGAAGGTTACAGGGACGTCGGCACCACGCCAAAGGGCGACAAGGATGCGGAGGCCCTGGACAGGCAAATAGACGACCTCTGGCGGGACGGGCGCTGGAGTATTTCAGATATCCGGGAAGAACCCCGTATTTACTCGGAGCTTTTCTGATGAAAGTCAGGGCGCTGCAAAACGACACGGTTGATCAGCTCTGCTGGCGTCATTACGGCAAAACCGCAGGTGTCACAGAGAAGGTGCTCGAAGCCAATCCGGGACTGAGCAACCAGATTTTTTTGAATGCCGGGCAGGAGATCGAAATGCCCGTGATAACCAGCGAGGTGGAACGGGTAACCGTCCAGTTATGGGAATGACTCTGGATCGTATTAATGAATATTTTGCGTTTGCAACATCCGCCCTGGTGACCGGCGTGGGTGTGATGACCGTCAGCGAAAAGCTGGCGCTGGCGGGCCTTCTTCTGGGGGTTGCTTCCGCCGTCCGGCTGGCGATTCACCGCCGCCGCATTGAGCAGGCCAGCCAGCGCCGCAACGACCTCATCGAGCAGGTTCTCCGCCAGGCGGAAACCCGCAACCTGTCGGACCGCGAGCGGCAGCTGCTGGAGCAACTCCACGGGGACAACCCGACATGAAGAACATCATCAAAAAATGTTCGATTGCGGTGATTGTGGCCCTGGGCATTTCGCTGACGCCCGGGAGCGTCAGAACGTCGAAAGAAGGGCAGCAGAAAATTGCCGGTTGGGAAGACTGCCGCAGCACGCCTTATTACTGCACGGCGGGGGTGTTGACGGTTGGCATCGGCTCCACGGGCGGCGTGGAAAACCGCGAATACAGCAACCAGGAAATAGCGCGGCGCTGGATCAACGATCTGCAACGGGCAGAAAACTGCATCAATAACAATTTCCACGGCGCCGACATGCCGCAGCTCACCTTTGAGGCCATGACGGATGCCGCCCTGAATCTGGGCTGCACCGGACTGATGTGGTTCACCGATAAAAACGGACGCAAACAGAGAACCACGATCTGGAAGCATGCTCAGGCCAGGCAATGGCCGCAGATGTGCAACAGGCTGACTGATTTTGTCAATGCGGGCGGTAAGCGCTCCCCCGGACTGGTTAACCGGCGCAACGATTTTAAGGCCTGGTGCCTGTTGGGCCTGAGTGCGCCGTCATGAGGGCGGGCAGTGTGATTGTAATGCTTGTCCTGCTGGCCGCTGTCTGGTGGCAGACCGACCAGTTGAGCGAGGCCCGGACCCGCAACAAGCTGCTGACCGAAACGGCGACCGGTTACGACCGGGTTATCCAGGAAGTGAAGGCGACCGCCATACAGACCCACAAATTACTGGCAGAGGTGAAAGCCCATGAGCAACAGCGTAATGCAGAAGGGGAGCGCCGACGTGAAGCAATGCAGGCCGCGTTCAATGGTGACACGTGCGCTGTTACTCCTGTGCCTGACGCTGTCAGCCGCAGCCTGCAAAAACGCACCGCCCGCGACGGTCATTCAGCTGAACCGTGAACCCGTCCCGGAGAGCCTGACCGAAGAGACGCCACGCCCGGCGTTGGATAAGCCAGTGACCTGGGGCGCGGTGGCGATATTCAGCGACAGGCTGATGGATGCACTTGATGCCTGCAATGCTGACAAAGCGGCGATCCGCCAGTGGGACAGCCTGCGCCAGAACACCCGAAAGGAGCCATAAATGCTGAAGATAAACACACTCCGCGCCGCCATTGAGAAAGCAAACACCTGGTGCCGGGCGAACCCGGAGGCCTGGACGGTGTTTGTTGAAGAGGGTGGCATTGAAACCACCGGTGAAACGCCGTCATTCATGTACCGCTATTCTCTGGTTCTGTTTGTCATGAACTACGCCGGGAGTATTGACGACTTCACGCTGCCGCTGATGGCCTGGCTCTGGTTTAATCAGCCCGATCTGCTGCTGAACCCCGATAAAAACCAGCAGATTAAATTCACCACGCTGATTAACAACGACGACACCGCCGATCTGATGTTTGAGCTGCCGGTGCGTCAGCGGGTACTGGTGCAGCTGGATGAAAACGGCGTGCCGTATGCCGAGCATTTGCCGGAGCCGCGCCCGCGCGTGCTGGTCCCTCACGCCGCAGGCTGGGGGCTGGTATTTGAAGGCATGCTTCAGGAGGCCGGAACGTGAGCGATCGCATGTTCAGAGAGCTGGATCAGGTCTTCCAGGACATCCTCGACGGCGTCAGCCCGGCGGGGCGCACCCGTACCGCGCGCAAAATTGGCCTGGCAGTGCGCCGCAGTCAGCAGCGCCGCATCGCGTCACAGAAAAACCCGGACGGCAGCGGCTATGCCGTGCGCCGCCGTAAGGTTTACCGCACCCAGCAGGGGATCAAGTTCTTCTGGAATAACGAGGTGCGGGAGCTGAAAAACTGGCGCGGCGGGCGCGGTAAATATGGCCGGACAATCACGGGTTTTGACGAGAAGCGCCGGGATATCCGCACCTTCTACCGTGCCGATATCGAGCGGTATCTGGAAATCAAAACGCAATCAGCGACGCATTCAGAGACAAAAAAAGCACCGATGTTTACCCGCCTGCGCACCCTGCGTTTTATGAAGGTCAGGCCGGACGCGGGCGGCGTCACCGTAGGATTTGACGGCATTGCTGCGCGCATTGCCCGTATTCACCAGTACGGCCTCCAGGATGAAGTTGGCCCGGGCGCCTACGCACAGTACCCGGCGCGTGAACTGCTGGGCATGACCCCGGCAGACCTTATCGCGACGGAAAACGCCGTTATCAGCAGTCTGGGCGGTGCGTCATGAATGCCGAGCTGATGCGCCTGCTGGAAAACATTCTGCGCCAGGGCGTCGTGGAGCAAATCAGCGCCGACAAGCAAGCGGTGCGCGTTCGCTCCGGCAGGTTGCTGACCACTTGGATCCGCTGGAATGTCACCCGCGCCGGGGCGTTCAGCATCTGGCTGCCGCCCTCCATAGGGGAGCAGGTCTGGATAGGTTGCCCGGGCGGCAACCCTGAAAACGCGTTTGTGATTGGCTCTGCATACAGCGCAGATAACCCGCCAACGGGCAGCAGTCTGCTGGAAATCAGCATCACCGCACCTGATGGCGCGCGCCTGCATTACGACGCTGCCGCCGATGCCGGAGCGCTGTCCGTGACCGGCATTAAAACCGCGCATATCCAGGCAGAGACCCGTGTCACGCTGGACACACCGGAGGTGGAATGCACAAACCACCTCAAAACACGCACTTTCGAACTGACCCACGGCGGCACGATGGCCGGTGATGTGACTCACAGCAACGGTGCGTTAACGTCCAACGGTGTCCAGGTTGACAGCCACGGTCATGGCAGGGTTCAGACCGGCGGAAGCTGGACGGAGGGCACGCGATGACAGCCAGTTACACCGGGATGAACCCGGAAGGCACCGGCGCGCTGACCGATCACGATCAGCTCTGGCAGTCCGTGACAAAAATCCTCACCACGCCAACAGGCTCGCGTGTGATGCGCCGGGAGTTTGGCAGCGCGATCCCTGATTTGCTCGATGCGCCGCAGAACGCCGTCACCCGCATGCAGCTGATGGGCGCCGCCGCTATCGCGCTGACGCAGTGGGAGCCGCGGATCAGCCTGACCAGCGTCAACGTGGTGTTTTCAGAAACAGGCGCAGTGACCGCCGAGCTGAGCGGGACCATCACGGAAACCATGACAGAAACCAGCAACACCATCAGGTTAAGGAGCTAGTGTGCAAACGTCCGTCGATTTATCTCAGATCCCGCAGCCTGATATCGTCGAGGTGCCCGATTTTGAAACGGTGCTGGCTGATATCCGGGCGCTTATCGTGGCGGCCATGCCTGCGGAACTTCAGGCTTCTGTGTCTGCTGCGCTGTTGCTGGAATCTGAACCGATGGCGGCACTGGCTCAGGCCTTCACCTATCGCGAGATCCATCTGTTGCAACGCATCAATGAAGCCGTTCGCGCGGTGCTGCTTTCCAGCGCCCTGGGGGCGGATCTCGATCAGGTCGCGGGGAATTTTGACACTGAACGTCTGCTGATTACTGAAGCCACCGACGAGGCGGACGCCGTATACGAAAGCGACGAAGAGTTGCGCGCCCGCACGCTGCTCTCATGGGCGCGCCTGAGCACGGCGGGCGCCCGTAATGCCTATCACTATTTTGCGCGCGGGGCTGATGCGGATGTGCTCGACGTGCGCGCCTATGGCCCTGAAACTCATAACCAGGAGGGCCGCGTTTTCCTCTACGTGCTGTCACGCACCGGAGATGGAACCGCCCCGCAGGCTCTGCTCGATAAAGTCCTCGCAGCGGTGAACCCGGAGGACGTGCGCCCGATTACGGATTATGTGGCTGATTATGTCCGTTCCGCTGTGATTGTGAATTATCAGGTGGTTGCTGACATTTACGTCCCTTACGGCGTGGACACCGCCACGGTGCTGGAAAAAGCCACCGCAGCACTGAACGAATACACCGCCTCTGTGCATCTCATCAACGCTACCGCTGCACGGTCGGGCATAGACGGGGCTCTGCATCAGGACGGCGTTGTCACCGTCGATTTGCATTCACCGGCCGCCGACGTCGTTGCGATGATGGGCGAAGCGCCGCATTGCACCTCTGTGAAAATCAATCTTGTGGTGATGGACTATGACCGCTAATTATCCCGCCAGCATTCTGCCACCCAACGCCACCGCCGTGGAGCGGGCCATAGACAGAGCCAGCGCCGCCGCGCTGGCGAGGTTGCCGGTATATCTGATCCGTTGGGTGAAAGATCCCGACAGCTGCCCGCTGGCGCTCCTGCCGTGGCTGGCGTGGGAATATCAGGTTGATACCTGGAATATTAACTGGTCAGAGCAAAAGAAACGCGATGCGATTAAGCGCGCCCACTACATCCACCGCCATCGCGGTACGGTCGCCGCCGTCCGTCATGCCCTGGTGGACAGTCCTTTTGGGACGGATATTGTTGAATGGTTCAATCAGAACCCGAAAGGGGATCCGTATACCTTTCGCCTGAACGTGTATCAGAACGATTTGCCGGTGACGGAATACGACCAGCAGGATCTGAAACTGGCGGTGCTGCGCGCCAGGAACTTGCGCAGCTGGTTTTCCGTTCATGTATTTGGCCGACTTCAGGGAACCTCATATGCGGCCGGTTACATGTACGCCACGGAGAAAATCACGCCGCGCTTTGTCCCGTTGCAGGTGGTTTTATCCCGCTACGAGCTGAATCTGGTCCCTGGTGACGCGGAAACGGTCACGGTGACCATCCTCCCTGAATACGCGGAAGATAAAACCTTTACGGTAACCACGTCGGATAAAACAATCGCGACTGCCCGAATAGTCAACGGCGCTATTCTGGTTACGGGCGTGAAACGGGGCACCTGTTCGGTCACCGTCACGACGACTAACGGCGTCAGCGCGGTGATCAACGTGAAAGTGGTCGCGGTGATGAAGTTCATCACCCGCATCGATAATGCAAGCCGTCCGTTGTTCTACGTGCGCATGGATGAGGATTTCACGATTGATTATGGCGACGGAACAGACAGCCGGGAATACCGTTTTGATGCTGCCAGTGCTGTGTATGGCTGGGTTATTCCGACGCGTGACGTTGTGGAGGGAGAAGAGTACACAATAACGGTTAAGAACACGGAAACCGCCAGTTTCCAGCGCACTTTGGGTAACGTTTCAGTGACGTTGAACCCTGTGCAGGAAATCATTCTTCTGACGGGAGACAGGGACAATCTTGTTTCTTTCGCGAGTGGCGCAACTGGCCTTTACAAGGTTCATGCCGGGGCTTTTGACGATCTGCCGAATATTCAGAAATGTACCTCCATTTTCCGGGGCTGCTCGTCGCTGAGTGAACTGCCAGAGGGTTTATTCGCGCGGTTTACTGGTGCCACAGATTTCTCAGCGGCGTTTTATGGCTGTGCGGCACTGGCTGCTGTTCCTGATGGGCTATTCAGCGAATTATCTCAGGTGACGCTATTCACCTCGGTGTTTGAGAACTGCACGCGGCTGCTGAGTGCTGGCAAAAACACATTCCAGGGCTGTGCTGCTGCGACGCATTTCACCAGTGCGTTTTCGGGATGCACATCCCTTATCGATACCGGGACGGGTATTTTTGACGGGTGTGTCAGTGGCAATAACTTCGGCTATACCTTCGATGGATGCCGTGCGCTGACAACATTGTCAGCAGATTTATTCAGCGATGTGCCTGGTGGCGTCTTTACGGCGATTTTCAGGAGCTGCACGGCGCTGACGCAGCTACCGCCGCGCCTGTTCCGCAACTGCCTGGGAGCTACGCATTTCGGCGGGGCATTCAGTGGATGCACGCAACTGCTTTCTGTGCCTGATGAATTCTTTAAGGATTTACCCCTGGCCAACCATTTTGGAACCGTTTTTTCCGGCTGTTCTTCACTGGTAAAAGCGGGAAAAGCTGTGTTTTCTGGCTGTGCGCTTGCGCAAACATTTTCCTCCGCTTTTTACTATTGCCGTGTTCTGGAAGAAGTGGGCGATGATATTTTTGAGGGGTGTGTCAGTGCAACTACCTTTGCCAGCGTCTTCAATAGTTGCACAGCATTAACGGCGCTACCGTCGTTTGTGGACTGTAACAAGGCAACAAGTTTTGACCGGGCTTTCTATGCCTGTTCTTCACTGACAGCCGTCAGAGCAGAGGCCTTTGCAGGTAAATCACTGGTCACGACGTTCTATTACGCATTCACCCAATGTACATCCCTGAAAAGCATCGGGGCCGGGGCATTCCGTGACTGTAGTTCTCTGACTAATCTGACCTATACATTTATGGGCTGCACGGCGCTGGTATCGCTGGCCGGGGATATGTTTGCAGGATGCAGCAAAGTGACGAATGTCACCGGCCTGTTTAACCAGTGCTCGGGCCTTGCCGTACTGCCTGAAAAGCTGTTCAGCGATCTGACCTCTCTGACGGCAATGGGGAGTACCTTCCAGGACTGCACCGCGCTGGCCGCGCTGCCGTCCGATCTGTTTGCGGGTTGTGTCAACCTGACTTCCCTGACGCTGACCTTCTCCGGCTGTACTGCGCTGGCGGTATTGCCTGCTGATTTACTGAAACATAACACCCTGCTGATCAGTGCCGGTTCTACGTTCTACGGCTGCACGGCACTGGTGAACATTCCGCCGTCGCTGTTTGCTTCGTGCCCGCTTATCACCGCATTTGGCGCAACGTTCCAGAATACCGGCGTGGTGGAAATACCGGAAAATCTGTTCAGTGGTAACCCGCTGGTGACGGCCTACGGCCAGACCTTCAGGGGATGTAAAAACCTGCGTTCAGTGCCTGCCGGTCTTTTTGTCGCCAGTATCAACGCCACGACTTTTACCAATGTGTTTGCCGAGTGCGTCGCACTGGAAGAGGTCGGGGCCGGTCTGCTGAATAACTTACCGGCGACGACAATCGGCTACCTGTTTGATGGCTGCGTGCAACTGAGAACCAACGTCAGCACGATATTCAATCTCGACAGTTATTCGACGATTGTCACCACGACGGCCACATTCAGGGGATGCTCTGCCCTCACGGGTAAGGGCCTGGTATTTATGGGCAAGGTGCCAAACGTCACGGCGCATTATTACGCGTTCTACAACTGCACAAGCCTGGACGACTACGCAGATTTACCCGGTAACTGGATAACGAATAAGTTATGAAAACATTCAATCAAATTAAAAGCCTGATCGGATTTTGCCAGACCGATGAGTTTTTCCTGGAATACCTGCAAATGCTCCAGGCTGCGGGAGTTATTCATCCCGGTGAAAGCGATATTGATGCCGACAGCAAAACTGTTAGTGATGATTTTTATGATCGTCTTGCCAGCGTGTATGGCATTGAAGCAGAGGAAACACTATGGCAACAGGACTGACACTAACGACGGCGGGCGCCGCTGAAATCGAGGCCGCGTATCAGGCGGGGGAGGTTGTGGATATTACCGCCGTACTGATCGGTGATGGTGGCGGCGTGACATTGCCGACCGATCCCGATGACCTGGCGGCGGTGACGGCGCTTTTTGGTCAGTTTGGCCGTGAAACCTTTGACTCTGACTCAAGCTATGAGGGGTTTATCAGTGGTCAGATTGTTATCAATTGCAGGGATTATCCGGGTAAGACGCTCAGAGAGGCGGGGCTGGTCAGCGCTAAGGGGACGCTCATCGCTTACGGCACATACCCGGCGACATACCTCCCGGCGCAATCAGATTCCATCATCAAAGAGATCATTCTGACGCTGGTGCTGACGTTGACCCATACCTCAAGCGTGCAGCTTGTTATCGATCCGGCGCTTGCCACTCTCACGCAGGAAACGGGTGATAAACGCTATCTGCGGCGAGCACAAAATCTTGCTGATTTAAACGATACCGAAAAGGCCCGGGATAATCTGGAGCTGGGAAACTCAGCCACCCGCGACGTGGGCACCGAGGCGGGAACGGTAGCTGCGGGGGATGACTCGCGCATCAACGGCGCACTGCAAAAAGAGAAAAACTTGTCCGATCTGAGCAATCCATCAGAGGCGCTAAAGTCGCTGGGGCTGGACAGCGATGGAGTTGGATACAAGGCTATTGTTGACGCCATTTTTTACGTCGGGATCATCATTTCTGGAGAACAAAGCCCGGCGACTCGCTTTCCCTGGCAGACCTGGACGGATTTAAATGACAACTTTGCTGACAGGGTGGTGCGGATTGGTTCTCAGTATGGTGTGACCGGTGGCAGTAACAATGTGAAAATTGAGGCTGATAATCTGCCACCGCACTGGCACCGCTCGGGTGACAGGTCTCCAGGAGCCACGTGGGATCCAAACACTACCCACGGAACAGATAACCAGAAAAGTGGCCCGTTGGCGCTGACTGAGGGAACTTATGTTGATGCAGCAGGCCTGAAGGCGTCAGAGAACAAAGCAATAGATGTGACTAACGAGTATGCCACGTTGTGTATGTGGAAGCGGACAGCGTAGAGGGCGGTCATTATGTATATCAGTATTAGCATCTTACTTAAGAGACTCATTTATAAATAATGCAAACGGTTTGAAGGGAAATCATGGCGTCGATAGATAAATAAGACAATGCTAGTTATTATCTTTTATTTTGCACTAATTTAGGTAAAAATTCCGCAACTAGTCTTTTACTTTAGATATAAGCTTTGAAAGCTTGCATGTTACTAGGTTCGTTGTGTGCTTTTAGGCTTATGTGTGTTGATATCAGATTTTTTAGAGGTTAATAATTATTTTTATTATATATGTGGTGGAGTGTTTTTTTTTGAGGTGAAAAAAATAGGATTTACAATGAGATATGGAGAGTGGGGGAGAAGGTGTTGAGAAGTTGCCAGTTGAGAAAATAAGCTAACATCACAGTGTAAGGTTAAAGCCACATTGAAAGCAGCGCAATCTTACTGCTGCGAATAATAAGTATGCTATTTTTTATTAATAATTGATATCTGATTTCATTCGGTTTTTATATTTTCGAAAAGTGCTTGCGTGTTTTTATCAATATGAATGTATTGACTTCAAAATTGCAAAATTGATGGGGGGTTAATAACTCTATAAATTACTCATGGGTTACGTGTACAATTATATTTTCAATTGATAAGTTATTTTTATTTAAATGAGGTCGTTATGAGTGTAAATGTGAATAAATACCCTGACATCTCTTACTCACGCGTTGATAATATTAAAGAAGGTCAATTGAGTGAGGTGATTAAAGCACTAAAGGAATCTCCAAACCTTGGTAAACTAGATGTCCGCGAAATTATAGGGCTCCCACAAAGCATTTCTAAGTTTGATACCGTTACATTTGATAATGAGTCAATTTTAATTCTGGAGGCAATAGATGATAAATTTATAGCCATTGCAATTAAAGAGTTGATATTCGATATAAAAAACCCGAAATACAAAGCGAGTATTTCACGGCCGATTGGTAAGTTTGAAGACGATATTCTCCTGAAATTAAAGGGAGTGGACGGCGCGAATGGTTTAAATGGACACAAAGGTGCTAATGGCGGTGGTAATGGAAGCCCTGGAGGCAATGGTACCAACGGTAGTGATGGAACGAATGGTCAAACTAAACAAATCCCCCCCGTTTATATATTTGTGCAATCTATAAAGTTTGGAACGGCAGGTACGCCAGATAAACAGTTCTTCAATCTATATTTTCCTGGATTCGATGGAGGAAACGGTGGTAAAGGAGGTGATGGTGGTGCTGGTGGAAGGGGGGGGGATGGTCAGAATTCTGTATCTGGGATGTTTGATTGTAAATCCGGAGCAGGTCGAGGTGGTGACGGGGGTAATGGTGGGGCTGGCGGGCGTGGGGGGGATGGGGGGAATGGAGGTAATGGCGCATCTATATATTTATTTGCACCTGACTCAAGCATATTTAATTTTACAACCGGCAATATTGAGGCTGGAGTCGCTGGTGTACTGGGACATGGTGGGAATGCAGGTGCTCCTGGTAAAGGGGGAAGCGGAGGTGCTGCAACAGGATTGTGTTCTGGCAGTGGAAGAAATGGATTCAGTGGGTTAATACCTAATCCTCAAACTTTAGGTGATGGAAAAAATGGGGGGAATGGTCTCCGAGGTATTCAAATTGTGAAGTCGAGGGATAACTCTGATCTGTTCTAATCCTCATCGGATTTCTAACTTAAAAATAAATTATTAAGTTAAAGTATGTATGATCTTGTATGAATTGGCAAAAAATAAGAGAGGTGGGTTTATGCCCAAGGTTTATTTAAGGGCTGAAGGTAATGTTAAGCATTACCTTCGATTTTATAGTGAAAGTGGGCGACGCATAGTATGCGAAACCATAAAAATTTCAGTTTTATCACGTGATTATAGTGGAGATTTTTCTTTTTTTAAAACTTGTAACGTTAAGTTTAATGACGTAACCTTGGAACAAGGGGGGATATCAGGTTATGTAATGGTGGAATATATTGGTTGTCATATTTCTGATTGTCCTAACTTTCTTTTTGAAATAAAATGGGATGAAGAGTCATAGTATTGTCGATAGATTATTAAAACGTGTCAGATGGCTTTGGTGAATACGTTTAGGACTGATTGCGAACTTTTTTGTTATATTGGTAATAGTCTATTGCTAATGAGTTCGTATTGGGGTGTGGATTAATTTATTCAAGCATGCTTGAGGTGCAATATAACCCTTTTATTGTTATTTAAACAATAAAACCGCCTACTATATTCTTGCCTGTCCTAAAAGCCGCTTCGGTTCCATCTTTCAGTGTAGCTATCAGATCACTAACAGAGGTACTATGCAGTCGCTCCCTGATATCTTCATCAACCCTCTGTAATGAAAGCGTAAACTCTATCTTTTTAGCTTTGCCATAGCGATCAAACTCCTGATGCGTCTCCTGCAACCCCGTGATGACATACATCCCGTAGATGGAACCGACGCCATCAATCAGTGGCCAGGCAAGCCCGGTGTAAGCCATTGTTGAGACAGCTCCCAGCGACAGGTTGCCGCCGGTAATTTCAGGGTACAGCAGCCCACCCAGCGTCAACTGGTTCTCGCCGGCGCCAACGTACTGCCATTTTGCGCTCCGGCCCACACGATCATTTTTAACGTGCCGCCAGTTACGGGACAGCTGCAATTGCTGATAGGGCAGAGTCCTGAGTTCAAATACAAAGAGCCCAAATACCATCATCATAGTTATTACTCCTAATTAATCGTTATCCCGGAACGAACCTCGGGCAGCGTGTTGCTGTTTGTCCATTTCTGCGCGGACAGCCTCGCCAACAAGTCGCGCCAGTTCGCGCGGATTGCTGCTCTGAATGTCGTGAAGATGGACGTGAATCTCACCGGAAAAACTACTACCCGAAGCTGCGGTCCTCGTGTAGGTGCGTTGATTTTTGCGTACCGGTTGCCATGCCTGCGTCTGTTTTATCAATGGTTCGCCAGCGGCAATAACCGGGCGAGCGCTGACAGACTGGCGGACAAGCTTCGACTCCTGCCATTCACCACGTACTGCAAGGGCTGGAGGGAGATTTTTAAATACAATGTCACCCGGCCCGATACGTTTGCGCTTTTCCTCATCCAAAAGGCCTTTGGTGTTATCCGCGATTTGGCCCAACCGCCGCTCTGTTCCAGAGTTGCCCCCGAGCACATTGGGCGGCGGTGCGCTGCCTTTGCTTGCAGGCTTTTCAGACGACCATTGCCACTCCCTTTTAACCATGCGTCCGGATTTTTCATCCCATTCCCACATAACCGGAATAGCCCTGAGTCTGGCTGCTTCCAGCCTGGCTCTTTCAATGCCATCGGGGATGAGATCGAGCTTCTCCAGTAACCAGCCGACGCCTTCCATTAACTTCTGAAGCGGCCAAAGCAGTACGCTAAGTGCGGTCCCCAGGACCTCTCCAAATGTCTGCCCGGCGCTGGCGCATTTGTTTAGCGCCTCGCGACTCTCCTCGACGGGGGTTAATACTTTTTTAAACCAGTTCCAGACGTTTTTGACGCCATCCCCAATGAGTCCGAAAACGGGCGCCAGCCGGGAAAATGCGTTATGAACTGGCGCTAACCCCTGGATGACGCCTGTAAAAAAACCGCTAAAGAAGGTTTTAATTGGTCCCCAGTATTTCCAGATCAGTACCCCAGCCGCTACAAACGCAGCACCCACTAAACCGATTGGGCTCAACAGCATTGATAATCCGCCGCCCAGCGCCGCAACTCCGCCTTTTACAATGCTGAAGAGAGCAGGGATCCCCGTCAGTCGGATCGCCAGCCCGCCAATGCTTTTTGACAGGGCGCTGATAGCAGTCCCCGGAGAGGTAAAGGCGCCAAGTAACGCGCCGCGCAGTGGTACCATCAATCTGGTTAATACGCCGAGGCGTCCGGCCAGGCCGCTGAGTAAAGCACCCCATCCGCTAATTTTTGCCAGTGAACTGCTGCCCACAGTACTCAATATGCGGAACGCTGAAACCGTACCTCCGATGCCGCTCCCGCCGGACAGCAGCGCAAACCCCAGCCTGAGCTTTGCAAGCGGCCCTAAAAGTAGACCAGCAACTAATGACATACCGCCAATTACTGCGGTTAATGCCAGTGCAGTACCACCGGCGAGTAACAACGTTTGTGAAAGTCTGGGGTTTTCTTCTACCCAGCTTTGGACAGTGCCAATAACCCGGCTAAGCCCCTGTGTCAGTCTGCGCAATGGACCGTCTACTGTCTCAGCCACAGAAATGCGAAACGCCTCCCACGCGCTGTCCAGCTCCTTTAAATCGCCGCCAAGATTGTCTTTCTTTTTGTTAGCGACGGCGAGCGCCTCCTGGTTTTTATGGGCTTCAGCGATTTGTTCATAGAGTGACTGAAGGTAGCCATCACCTGCGCCGTTGACCAAAGACTGGAGGCTCGTAAAACCCTCTTCTCCGGCGATATCTTTAAAAAATGAAACCTGATCCACCTCGCCGAAGCGGGAAACGCGTTTTTGTAGATCGAGAAGAATATCGAACGGGCGACGCATCTTCCCGCTTGCGTCGGCGGTTTCTACACCCAGCTCTTTAAGCGCTCTCTTTGCTGCCGTAGTAGGGGAGGCCAGTCGGGAGAGCGAGCGACGCATTGCCGTACCGGCCTCGCTACCGCGAATACCCACGCGCGCCAGCGTGCCGGTCATGGCTGCGGCTTCTTCCAGGCTAATCCCAAGTCCCGCTGCTACTGGCCCGACAACTTTCATTGTCTCGCCGAGGCTGCTAAGCGTGGTATTGGTACGGGTAAATGTACCTGTCAGCACATCGCTGACGCGGTCCATTTCTCCGGCATCGAGGGAGAACTGAGAAAGAATGTTTGAGCCGATGTCTGCCGTTTCGCCCAGTTCCATGCTGCCTGCCAGCGCCATATTGAGCACGCCTGGCAGTGCGGCACGGATAGCATCTGGCGTGAAGCCAGCCATCGCGAGAAAGGCCTGGCCGCTGGCGGCGTCACGTGTGGTGAAGGCGGTTTCAGCACCGAGTTTTTTTGCCTGGGAACGCAGAGCGGTCAGTTGTGAATCGCTTTTATCGAGCCGCGTCAGCGCCTGGACGTTTGACATTTCCTCATCAAAACCAACCGCAGGCGACAGGAAGTGTCCGGCGCCGTACCCGGCAGCGGTTGCTGTACCTAATGCTATGGCACCGCCAGAACGCAACTTCCCGGCCATCTGCTGTGCGCCCTCGTAACGTTTACGAGCCTGCGTGACCGCAGCAAGTTGCCGTTTTTCCCGTTCAAGGGATTGGTTATATTGTTCTGTGCGGCGTATCGCGTTACCGATGGTGGCGCTACTACCGGAAAGCATGACGCCATGCTTGCGCAGAGCTGATGTACTCTCACGGAGGCGGGCCACTTCCGTCACGCGTTTTGCGGTCAATCGATCAAGCCGCTCACCCAGTCGGGACATCAGTGTTTGCTGTTTTTCCGTCAGCGTCCCGTTTTTACGCTGCGCTTCTGACAAGCCATCAAAGCGGGCACGGGCACGTGAGATGGAACGGTCAGTTTTGCCGACGGCCGCGGTCATTCGCTGAAAAGTGGCACTGCTCTTTTCGAGCCCTTTCAGGGTAGATTGTGTTTTTCTGAGGGAGTCGGAAAGGCCGCCCGCACTCTGGCGGGCAGCATTAACGGGGCGGGTAAATCTGTCGATAGCGCTGAAAGCAACGCGGATATCAAGACTCTTCATCACTGGCACCACTTCGAAGCGCCGCCCGCTTGCGCCAGGCTATCACCTCGCCAAGATCCATGCCGAAAACTTCAGAGGGCGGCCAGTTAAAAATAACGGCAATATCAGCAACCAGATCGTCGATCTGGTCAAACGCAACGGTGATTACTCGCTCTCCGTCTCCGCCACGTTCGACGCTCCAGGCTCCGGCGGATTCAAGAAAGGGACCAGAAGCTCTGCCAGCCCGATAAAGTCCAGAGTGTGCATTTCGTTGATTTCTTTTTGTGTCAGCGCAGGCGCGGTGACCCGCGTCAACAGCGTGGCAATTGAGTCTGCATCCATATTGGCAACGCGGATAAGATTCAGGCCGCGCAACGATCCGGCCTGACTGATGGCGCCGGTGATTTCCACCTGACCGATCTCACTGTCTTTACGAACTACCGGCTGCATCAGCGTGAACAGGTTTTTAGTTTTTTTAGCCATGTTAAAAATCTCCGGGCGGCATCTTTGCCACCCTCTGAAAGGTTATTAATTGCCCATGCCAAGGGCGGAGGTGATGCGGTCCGGGAACATGTTCTGACCGTTCTTTTTGTAGATGAAATTCAGCAGATCGATTTCGATAATGGGCTGATCATCAATGGAGAATTTGTAGTAGGTGGATTTAAAGGTGTAGCTTTCCTCCGTGTCTTCTCCCTGTTTTGAGTCTCCACCGTCGAGTTCAGTAAATCGCCCGCGCAGCTCTACCTCGACAAGCTGGCTTTCGCCATCAGTGAAATATTCACCCGCAAAGCGCAGCCGCGTGCCGTCAATTTCTGCTCCGTATTCGAGAAACAGTGCTTTGATGACACCACCAAATACAATGGTGGAATCCAGCGCGCCAGCCTCAAGGCCGAGATCAACACCGACCGCACCCAGCATGCCACCGCCCTGATAGTCCTCTATCTTTCGTGACAGTTTGGGGCGAGTGAATGAGGTCACTTTTCCCAGATAGTTGTCGCCGTTAACAAAGCAGCTAAAAAGCCGCAGTTTGTGAGGAACAGCCATTATTCACCCCCGAGCGACGCGAACGCCGGTTCGTAAAAATCATCAGTAAAGGTCTGGTATAGCGTCAGATCTTCAAGCGGCGGGACCGGGCTGTAGCTATAGCGCACAATCAGTTTTCCCTGGCGCAAATCCGTGGTGCCGTTGTCCAGCGTGTCATACCAGCAGTCAGCGCCGATAAGCTGGCCGGCAGTGACTTTTTTGCTGAGCGCAGAGCGGATGCCGCTTACCACATCTTTCACGTTGGCCGGAGTGAGCGGGCTGTCAACAGAGGTAAATTGCGCCTCCGCGATACTGTCCGCCAGGATCTGCGCGGTACGGGTGAACACCTCGAAAGTGTAGGTTTCGGTATCCGTGGTGCGGTTGCCCCAGAAGCGGAAACCGTCACGCTTGATAAGCGTCGTGATTTCGTTGTTGTTAAGCTCGTTCGCGTCGCTGTCTTCTGCCTGTAATGCCCAGAAAACATCCTTCGAAATACCGAGAACGTTATTCACCACAACATTCGACAGCGATTTGTGCCAGCCCTGGCTGTTATCGATAGCGGCGCGCAGGCCGCAGGCGTAAGCCGGGGCGGGAAACGTTTCGTGATCATCCGTCAGGGGGTTGTAAGCGATAAAGTCAGGCCAGATCAGCATCAGCTCGCGGTAAGCGAAGGTTTTGCGATAAGCAATAGCCTCCGCCATGGTCGCGCAGCCGTTACAACCGGCATAAACAAAAGCCCGAAGATTCTGGGCAATCACGCAAAGCTGTGACGTTACCTCCTCGGTGTCGTAGTCCGGTACCGCCAGGATGCGCGGACGATAGCCGGTTTTGGCTTCCGCCGTCAGCAGGGCATACATTCCCGTATAGCTGTCGCCGTCTGTTCCGCCAATAACGGCCTGGGACTGGCTGGCGCCGTTACCGGAAGCCTCTTTCACCCGGACAATCACAACGCGCGGGCTGCACTGATCGGAAATGGCTTTGAGGGCTTTGTAAAGTGACCCGGTTTTACCTGCCTTGCCGAGGACATTACGCACCCGTGTCAGCAGAACCGGCGTATTGAGCGGGAAAGTTTCCGGATCGGCATCATCAGCAACCGCAACAATACCGATCACGCTGGAATCAATGTCATTGATTGCCTGCTGTAGGTCGGTATTTTCACGAGAGCGGACGCCGTGAAAACGAGTTTCAGACATAAGTTCACCATCATGTTGCTCTTTGAGTTCAGGGCAATATTCAACGTTAAGTCTGCTGGCGTCGCCTGGTTGCCGGTCTGCCCGTTCGCTGACAACAAAAAGGGATTCAGCCCCGCGCGCGGGCATGGAATCATCAGCAAAAAACGGGGGAGTTATGTCGATAGCAGACACGCTGACAACAGCAGCCGAAGCGTATGTAGAAAAATTAAGTGAGGTCGTAAAGACTCCGGATTTTAGTATCACGCTGGGTGGGGTTGCCCTGACTGAACTGGCCGACCGAATCACCTCGCTATCTGTTACAGATAACAACGGTTTTGATGCTGACCAGCTAACTCTGTCAGTAGATGACTCTGACGGAGTAACGGATTTACCCCCACGCGGTGCGGAGCTGGCGGTGTCCATCGGCTGGCTGGGTGAGGCGTTGATCTACAAAGGCCTCTACACCGTTGACGAGGTGGGGCATAGCGGGCCGCCGGATGTTATTGACATCACCGCACACAGCGCTGATTTTCGCGAAGAGATGAACGTCAGGCGGGAGGTGTCCTGGCATGATGTGGCGGTAGAGCGGGTGGTATCGGCCATAGCCCGGCGCTATGACCTGAAGCCCATGATTAGCGAGGCCCTGATCGACATTGAGATTGACCATGCGGATCAGACCGAAGAGAGTGACATGTCGTTTTTAACGCGCATGGCGGAGATGTTGGGGGCCATTGCCACCGTGAAAAATGGCTGTCTGCTGTTTATCCAGCCTGGGGGCGGCGTCAGTGCATCCGGCAGGGCGCTGCCATCGGCTGAGATAACCCGTGCCAGCGGAGATCGTCACAGGTTCCGCATTGCCGATCGCGATGCTTACACCGGCGTGCGGGCGTACTGGCTGGATCTTAATTTCGGCAAGAAAAAACCGGTCAAGGTCACTAAGCGCAAAACAAATACTGCCAGAAAAAAGGCTGAGGAGAAAAGCAGCAGGCCGGAGGGGGATTACATGGAAGGCGCTGAAGGTAACGTGTATGTTTTGCGTAAAACCTATCAGAACGAAACGGCGGCCAGGCGCGCAGCTGCGGCAAAATGGATACAGCTCCAGAAAGGCGCAGCACAGTTTTCGATAACCCTGGCGCGCGGCCGCGCCGATTTATATCCGGGTATGCATCTGACCATGTCGGGCTTTAAGCCTGAAATCGATACTCAGGATTGGATAATTGCCAGAGCGGAACATGTGATCGGTGATAACGGATTTACCACGAAAATGGAGCTTGAGGCGAAAATAAGCGACTGGATTGCAGAAACTGAACAGTAGCGGCCATAATAGGCGTGAGTTCAACTCCCTATGGGAGATCATCATGTTTGTTTGTCCCTACTGCGGCGCAAACGCCCGCACCCGCACCAGCCGCCGGTTAAGCGAGTTCACCATCCGGCAATATCATCAATGCCAGAACCTTGAATGCAGCGAGTCATTCACGACACTTAACACCGTAGAGCGCAGAGTAACGAAGCGCTCAACCAACGCAGATCCTTTGCCGCCAGGATTTATCCCCGGCGATGCTTTCCCGGCTTCTCATTACGGGAACAGTCAACTTAGTCTTGCAGTATAAAAATAGCCCCCTGGAAAGGGGGCTATTCTTGTCAATGTGGTCGATATGTGGACATTTTTGAAATAAATCCTTTTATTTCAATTTATTAAATCACAAAAAAAAGCCCCGTCGGGGGCGACGGGGAAAAACTCATTGATTATGGAATGATCT
>OKAO01000081.1_pt1 | contig 36317 bp, 54 predicted proteins | sample 1613821 | NCBI WGS metagenome assembly OKAO01 (sample SAMN04436885, study PRJEB24849) | human gut metagenome | biome: human gut; feature: NICU; material: stool | host: Homo sapiens | place: USA: Saint Louis, MO | collected 2012-03-07 | reverse complement strand
CCTGGTATGAAAAATAGTACACCACATTTTCTATCACACAAAATGCACCCATAGTCCTTTTAAATTTTAATTTTTTTGAAACATTCCATTTATTTAAATTTATATCATATTCGGCTACATTATCTGTATATGGAACGTAATCTCCGTCATAAGTTCGGGAAAATAATCCAATCATGTAAATCTTATCTTTATATGCAATTAGACCATTACCGTACCACCCAACATTACTTAATATTTCGTTGGATACTTCTTCTAAAAAGTCCCCACTTTTTAAGTGATGACTTTTTAAGACTTCCACCACATCTGTCATAGAATTTATTTCTGGTAATTCAGTACAATTTTCCACGATACTAGATTTCATCAAATCTACTTTTTGTCCTAATTTTTCCAACAACTTTTCATATACTTTTCTTCTAAACCTTATCACTAACTAACACCCCCTCGGATGTCCTCAATACTGACACCTAACAAATGTGCAAGCTTCTCATTATTCACCCTTAAAGCCTCATCTTCTCCTGTAAGTTCTGACTTAATCTTGACTATGTCCCGCCTGTCTAGGAGTTCAGCCTGCTTGAGATTTTCGTTGTTGTCGTGTACCTCATTGACTGCCCCAACTAGGCTACTTTTCTCTTTAGTCTTGAGATTAGTTAGTGTGCCTATCCAGCCTTTTATCTTGCCCAGGACTAAATTTAAAGGGTCATTAGACCATGTAGTGACCTTGACCTTTATATCTGTAAGTTCAATACTTCCTAGCTTGCCCCATATAAATTTTACAAAGTTAGCAACCGTCTTCTTCCTATGCTCACTCTCGTTATATCCCTCTAAAGTAATTCCCTTGATATTTCCGACGTTTTCATCAATCATTCCGAGGTTTTCATAAATCATTCTGAGGTTTTCATCAGCTATTTCAAAGTTTTCTGCTACAGCCTCTATGTCAGCAATGTTATCACCAGTAATTTTATTGAATTCCACACTATCTGTTTTTTTATATCCTTCCATGCTACAGTTCCCCCTCTCTCAAGTCTTTCCAAGTTTTGCCAAGTTTTTTCCAATCATTCCAAGTCTTGCCCAGCCTCTTGATATCGCCCCATGTACGATATTTAAATTCAAAGTCATATGCAAGGTGTGCGGGCTTGACTTTATCAATTATCTTTCTTATTTCGTCAATCCTGCTAGGCACTCCTACAGTCCCCGTGAATTTCACAGTGAACTTGTAGTTGGCATAGTCCTCGACTACCTCACAAGTACCATTAGAATAGCTTTCAGCTATTGACTTAATTACTTCTATCGTTGTCGTTTCCTTAGATTTTAAGGCTGCTTTTATATTAGAACGTCTTATATCTAAATCAAGTAACGGATCATCTTCTATCCCAGCAAATTTTGCCCAAGTATCAAGACTAAAAGTAGCTGTATCTATAAAAAACTCTCTTATAAGATTATCTATTGCTTTTTCTTCTAGTTCTAATTGTTCCTGCTCAACCTTTAATATCTCACTAATCGTCTTATTTTGTAAATGGTCTGGGTATAGTTCAATTAAATTAAACATTAATCAATCACCCCTTCTTGCAGCTCTATATTACCTACAGAACCCACTTGGTCAGTTATTAGCTTGATATTTTTAGTACCACCATTTACAGTAAGATTAGAGTAGTCAATCACTCCCTCAATCCTACTTAGGATACCAGCCACTTTAGTATAAGTTATCTCACTTACTGCATTTACAAGATATTCATCCACTCTTTCCCTAAATTCAGCTTTTATTCTTTCTAGGTCTGTAGACTTATCAAACTCCACTGTAGCAGATATATTCACCTCCAGCACAGTAGGTGTAACAATTGTAACATTAGCCCCTATCGGTCTTTTTATCTCTATAAAGTCTTTGGTTGCTTGTACCACTTCTTCTGATACATTTCTATTGTTCTTAGTCATTACTACAACTTTTACCGTACCATTACCATTCCATAGTGGTATCACCTTTACATTCTTGACCCCATCAACTTCTAAAGCCCAATTAATATAATCATCAACATTACCTGATGTACCTTTATGAGCCTGAATATAAAAGAATCTTTCTTTTAATTCATCGTCTGATTCTGGGTTTGTACCTCCTGTTATACTAGATACACTTTCTATTCTTTCAATACCGCTAAGTGTAGTTCCCAGAATGAACAAGTTGTCAGTCAAAAGATTTTTATCTGCCCCAACTTCTAAAGACCTGATGTATAACTCTACCCCATCCTCTGACTCTATCCTACCGTTTTGATTGTCTAGGACTTCATATCTATTGCCGTTGGCTATTATAATTACTCCTGAACCTACTTCAACCCCAATTTGTCCATAGAACTTTACCATTCCGACAGCTTGCGCCCCCTCTTTTCTTTCTATGCCAAATTCTTTTACCCTTTTATCTAAACTATCCCCATAACTGTCTTTTATAAAAGCTATATTAAGAAGTTTTTCAAGCACCGAGTATATAGAAGCATGGGCAAGAGCGGAACCACTAGCAATTTCATTTAAAAAGGCCCCCTCATTCTTTGCTATATCTAAATTATAGCTATTTAATATTTCATTTTTTAAATTTTCATGCGTCCTATCTTCGAACATTAATTTTAACACCCCCATACACGCTATCTACAGCTATTTTTATTGTCACTGTATCTCCATCAAAGGTAACACCTAAATTATCAACATCATTGATATATGGGTTAATCATTAACGCTTCTTTTATATACCTAAAAGCCTCCGATTCTGTAAGACCTTTACTAAATTTTTGCCCCACTAGGTCAGTAAGTTCAGTACCATAACCCCATGAGTAAATAGGATATTCAAATCTGTCTGTAAGAATTGCTTTATATATCCATACCTCTAGGGCATCAATGCCAGTGACTACGACCAAATCATTTGTCACAGGATCCACTATAAAATCATTAGTATCAAAGTCATAAGCATACTCATAAAGTAAGGGAAGCTCCGTTTGTATTTCACTTACATAGTCACTAGGCACGCCTATAAAAGGGAAAAATGTTTCTTCCATTAAACCACCACCCTATCTAGTATAAGTACGTTATCACCATCAAATTTGATAAGAACTGCATCACCTTTTTTTAATCTACTATCTCTTATTTTGTGACTATGAGCATTGGTCCCATCAGTTACATAGCCCTCACACAAAAACTTAACCCATGATGTATACTTTATTTGTTCCTTTTTCAAAATCATATCATTAAATTTTAGTTCGGTGTTAGGATAGTCCCTAGTGACTTCTGCATAAAAAAAGGAAGGTGTATAATTCCTCATTCCTTCTTTTCTAATTATTTCTATAAAATCATGTATTGATGACATTACTACCAACACCTCCGTATCTCATGCCAACGTCCAAGTCTTAATTTTGTTTTTGTGATTGGCGCGCCTCCAGGACCTCCGTTGTGTATTTGCATACCATTACCAATATATAATACTACATGTCTGCCGCTACCAGAAGCGCTAGACTGGGTTATTATTATATCTCCGGGCAATGCCTGAGCCAGTGAAGGTATTTTCTTCCCATCATGAAGCTGCGCAGCGGTAGAACCACCTATACTTATTCCTGCCGCTCTGTGACAACACATCACAAAACCACTACAGTCTGAAGCATATATGGTTTTACCACCCCAAGTATATCTACCCTTGCCGACCATGGATTCAGCCGTTCTCAGTATTGCCTCTTGCTTAGGTGTTAGAGTTCCAGATACGCCACTTGCACCACCAGAATTTAAATTCCTATAAGCCTCTTCAACACTTTTAACACCGGTACCCAGCATTGAATTATCCCAAGTTTTACCAGTGACCTGCTTATAAGTGTTTTTCATCTGCCTAATATACCCTTGTACATCATTGCCATCACTAGCTGGCGCCCATTTAGCTATGATCCTATCAACATCTCTAATGTTCCACTCATTTAGGTATTTTACGGAAATTAACCTACACATACGTTCAATTCCCTTTTCCTTTGATGGATACTTGGCATACTTACCCATATTAGGAAATTCAGGGTCTTTAGTGATACCCCCGTAATTATGCCTAACCCTTGCATTATAGCTATCAATGTTTTGCCCACATTCAATCTTAGCTTGTATTACAAAGTAAAGCGGATTAATCTTAAAGGCATTGCACCATTTGATTATAGTTGCTGCTTGCCCAGCTAACTCGCCTTTAAGAATTTTATTAAGCATATCTTCTGTAATACCATGCCCCCAGTCACCTGCGCCACTACCTCCAGCACTATCTGATGTTGTTTCCTTGGTTTCATCCTTACCTGCATTCTTTTCATCCATGATATTATCAAAGTTTAATTCTAAATCAACTGTGTACTTGCCACCAGACCATGTGTGTTTATCTTTATCTATATAAAATTCACCTATAAGCCCCGTAAAGCTATCTTTTACCTGTACCTTATAGCCACACTTACAGGATATATCACCATACCCAGACAGGCTACAAGACCTTTCAGGTTTTTTAAATTCAGCCTTTATCTCTTCATCAGTGATAGCCTTATCTTTTTTCTGCTCTATTACCTTTGATATGTACTGATATAGCTTTCTAAGTTCAGCGTTTAGGCTTTCTTTTATCTTATTACCTTTTTCATCTACTACTACAACCCTACTCACTATATTTTCCATAGATACCTTGTAAGTGGCCACTTCAAGGTTTTGTTCTTCTTCAAACATAATTTTAAGCTTAGTAACTCCTTTTTCAATTATGTTGAACTTATCTAAATCAACTTCTACCATGTATTTTTTATGGTCCTTATCTGCCTTTGAATGGGCTGTGTAGGCACTCATGATAGTATCGTACCTAGTTGCACCTATAAACATCTTAGTAATCTTAGTCCCTGCCGGCGCTATCTTACCCCACTTAAGTGGCGGTTGTTTATCCTTGCCCTTAAAAACTTCCTTGGCTATATCACAAGCCGTCTTATTTACAAAATTATAATTGACTTGGTCTTTAGCTAATAAGAAACCTATATCATGGGCAGTCATAGATATTTCATTATTTGAATTTGACTTATCAATATCTATTATAGTTCCCCTAAATATTTCCTTACCACCAACGTAAAAACAACATGTAGATCCCTCTACAATGCCTAGTTGTTGCACCTTGGCGTCATTTACCGCCTGCAAAAAACTAAATTCTAAAGTCCTAGAGGGGGATTTAATATCCCCACTCCAAACTACTGATGAAAGCACGCTAGACAATTTATAAAATTTTCCACCTCTTATATGTACTATAAGTTCTATATCTTTATTTTCATAAGTTGCCATTATGGAATCACCAACTTCCAATTACTATATATTACATTTGAATTTTTCAACTTAGGATACCTCTTTAAGTTTTCAGGATGTTGTGATATTTTTCGATACAATTTACCGTTCCCATAGTATTTTTGTGCAATTAGATATAAATACTCACCATGTTTAACCGTATGTACCTTACCAGAAGATTTCACCTTAACCTTGCCTAAATCTACATTGTCTCTAGGTCTAGAATACACCTTGTTTACCACAGGATTATTAGGGTTTCCGCTAACTGGTGTAGGCGACCACTCGGGGATATTAATATCTGCATCCTCTTTTAACTCTACAACGAAGTACACATCCCCTGAACCGTCTTTTTCTTTATACTCAAAATGCGACACTTTAACTGGTAGATTTATAGGTGTGCCGGTTACTATATATCTCAACCTTTCACCACTCTTGCACCACTTTTCAATCTTATTCACATAACCATATGGGTCTTGCCCCTTTACGTCTATAAACCCATATGTAGCAGATGCATTAGGGAAAAAACCGCTAAGCGAAATCGAATCTGGTTCAGAACCATTGAATATATTTACAGTCCCGCGTTTTATTATCTTTTCCCCCGATATATCTACATTTATATTTTTGCCTACCTCAGCAGGGCATACAGGAAAGCGTAGATTATCCCCGTTAGCGTTTAAATACACTTCTATCGACACCCTACACACCTCCTGCTATTGCTATGTTCATCTTCTTAACCATCCTATCAGCTATTAAGTCTATGTCTGCTTCTTCTCGCACAGTTAGACCTTGAATTATTATATTAAAGCCAGATGCTTTACCCTTATTGTTATCATACTGGTTAGCCTCTTGCTTAGTTAGTACTTTCTCGCCCTCATGTAAGCGCGCCGGGTAGTTGTCATAGGGAACCCTGCTCTTACCATAGGCACTACCAAGAACTTGACCAACCACACCACCTATTCCAGTAGCTACTTTCCCAATAATTGGATTATTTTTAATAAATGACTGCACTTTTTTCCACTTACTATATAAATCCCCCAGTGCATTTTTAATGCCGGCCAGTAAACCTTTTAAGGTGCTAAGGGCGGGTAATATATAATCATTAGCTATCTTAAGCTTAAGCTTCATAAACGCCCACTTATCTTTCCAGTCTGACGCCAGTAACTTAATTGCATTTTTTACGAACTCTGGATTTTCTTTTAAAAATCGGAATATATCCCTTGCAACATCAGCAAAGAACTGCATCACATCCCCCATTCCCTCAAATGCTCCGTTTACTACCTCACCTAGGGTATTTATAGCCTCTTGAGCTTCAGGAGACTGATTCACTATATTGGTATAAATATCATTAAATAAATCTTTTACAGGCCCCATAGACTCCCATAGCTTGCTTAAATCTATACCACCAAAGTTAGTCATATCAAGCAATTTCCACATTCCATCAAATGTATCAGAAGCCTTTTGGTAAATACCATCAAAGAAAACTCTAACCTTATCTGATGACATGAACGTCTGCATTCTTTCATACATGGGTGCAAAAACACTTGTTTCAAGAAGATTATTAGCTATTACCCAAGCATCCTTGAAATTCATAGGTATGTTTTTGAATTGCCTATTAACTTCTTCTGAATGTTTTAGAATCGCATTTTTAACGACTTCTGATGTAAGAATTCCTTTCTTTCCAGCTTCTTTTATGCCCATACCTACTTCTTTTTCTATCATCTTTGCCATAAGCGGAGCATTTTCTCTAACAGACCTTAGTTCATCACCTTGTAAAGTACCACTGGCAAGCCCCTGATTGAGCTGATACATTGCTGCACTAGCCTCTTCATTAGATGATCCACCTTTTCTAAAAGATTGCATAGCCGTCTGATAGAATTTAGCTGCATCATTTGCCTTGCCACCAAATACCTCAGGTGACATCTGCATTAGCTTAGTGATGCCTGCCCTGGTATCTGCTACAGAAGATCTAGTGTTTCTAGCAGTCCTGCCCATCAGCTTGTCATAGTCCTTAAAGGACATCCCCTTATTGATTGATGATGCCCTAGCCTTAAAGTCTGAGTACTCGTCATACCCCTCAATGGTTACTTTGATGACCTTATCTTTTAGACTTGCTAACCCTTGTTGGACTTTCTGTATCCCCCATTGGGTCATATCATTAAGCCGTAGCTTGACATCATTGTAGGCGGACTTGGCAAGCTTGGCAATGCCCAAACCTACTACACCAAGAACGCGCAACGCAGGATGTTTACCCACTATTTTAATTAGCATTTCTCCTGCCTTACCCATCTCTTTAGCCTTGCCCTTGATTAGCGTAAGCCCCTTAGACGCCATATCTTTTAGCGATACAGGTATTTTAGTTCCCTTTCCAGCCTTTTTGATATCTTTATTTAGATCTTTTAACTTCTTACTTGCTTCCTTGGTATCTGCGGATACCCTCTTTTTCTTATTAAGCGCCTTATCAAGTTCTTTCGACTCACGTCTTAGTTGCTTGATTTCCCTACGCATTTTTTTAAATTCTTTGCTGGCGAGATCTCGTATTCGTATGGTGCCTTTTAACTCTTTATCACTTGCCACTACTTGTCACCTCCAGCTATCAACGGGCATATCATGTACTTTGTTTCCTCTATCCTATCCTCAATTTCCTTTATTAGAAAAGCTTTCAACATTAGATATTCACCCGGATTACTTTTCTTTATCTCATAAACATTAGAGGGCATGAGCTTTGCGTACTTAAAAGCATAGTAGTAAGTACGCATTTCGTCATCCCTCTCTATTAGTTTTTTATGTCTTCTTCGTCTAGCATATCATTTACCAGATCATCATACTTATCATATAAATCTGATATTTCGTCAGGTGTAAGTAGTATTTCAATCAAATCTAGTGCAGTACCCGCGCCATAGTGGTCCTGCAATTGCTTATTTGAAAATAGCCTTCCATTTCCATAGTAGATAGAGTAGTTAAGTGTCATCAACTTCTTTTTCCTATAGTCACCTTCCATTGCCATTTTACCCTCTTTATCCATTGCTGGCTTGTAGCCGTACTTCTCTAACTCCTGCTCTTGGGATAGAGACATCCTACGCATTTCGACTTCTACAGTCACCCCCAGTTTTTTTGACAAACTCTTTATCTCTATCCTTGTTCTTTTATCCAGGAACTCATCACGTTCCTTTGACAATAATAAATCTATTACATTCATTGTCTGTGGTACTTCTACTACATTTTCTATATTTTCCATATTGTTTCCCCCTTATATCAAATCTATTGGCTCAAAATCATCAAACGTGAATGGTGCTTCTGTTTTTCCTAACTCTGCATTCTTAAAATCTGCCAGTGTTAAATCGTCAAACTGAACACCTTTATATTTAATACGTTCAGCACCTATATTGTCTGGGTCATCCAATTTAGATATGACCTCAAATGCCAGTGTTTTTTGTTCCTTCATTCTCAGCCCTATTAACTTAGTCATCCTAGAGCTTACCTTTGTCATGGTTAAAGACCCTTTGCCTTCAGCACCTATTGTCTTATGAGCCTTAAGATGGTGCCTTGGTCTTGGTACTGGTGCTTTTTCAAAGTCTATTTTTGCCTGAAAACCCTCAAGCTCTCCAACATAGTCGCCATCTAGCCATACCTCTCCAAATGTACCTGATATACCATCAGTTCCCAGTATCTCTTTTACATTATCTTTTACACTCATATGCTACTCCTTCCTATACATTTACCTTGATATAGAAGTCTTCCATTGCATCCACACCCTTTAACTTAATAGCCAAAAATACCTTAGAACCTGTATTAGCTTCTTTTAACTGCTGCTCTGAATAACCAGAAAAATCAATGGCTGCTTCTTTCATATAAGCCTTATTGGCTTGAACATCTATTTCTACGGTATAATCTCTATCAATTACACCATCTCTAGAAAGTTCATTTAAGAAATTATCTATCTCACTAATTAGTAGGCACTTATTGTCATAGGTGTTGGATACCTTACCTACATAGTGATTTGATATTACTCTCTTAATTGAGTTGTTTATGAATTGATATGTCCTAACCAACTTTATTTTTTTAAAAGATGGCCCCTCGTTACCCACTGGTGCTGTGAGAGATGTTACACCTCTGGCTATTCTTATTGCTCCTGCTTTTTTTAGTAACGTCACCTTACCAGCATCAACCAAGGTTGATACTTCCTGATTGTTCTTCTTCGGTATATTACTAAGAAACGGAACCGCACAATACGTAATTGACTGAGTCATTGGAGTTCCAGCACAAGCTCCAGCAATAAAAGGCAACATATCCGTAGCCTTATACGTATTGTCGCCGTCTACTATATTATCAGAGGCAAATTCTATAACATTAGATTTATTATTTGGTGATTCACTTACGACTATCGCTGATGCCTCATATCCAACCTCTTTAGATAATCTATCAACAAAAGCCGTTATCTTCATGTTATCCTCTGCCACTGCCTCAGGCATACAAACATAGTTAAACTCTAATGATTCTATCTCTTCTAATGCTTTATCAAGCGTATTTTTACTGCTAATACTATATGCATAAACCTTTGATGGCTGGTATGCCCTCTCTTCAAGAATTGTACCTACTCTTTCATACTGAACATTGCCTATAAATGCTTGTTCAATATACTTTAAATTTTCTTTCTTATACTCATCAGGCTTCACAGCCTCTACGCCCTCATATTCTTTCAGCCCACTCAATGAAGTCTCTTTTAATAGCAACAAAACTACACCAACGGCAGTTCCGTCTATTGCTTTTCTTCTGACTTCTTTAAAAGCTATTTTTAGTTCTGGTATTCCCATATTATACCTTCCTTTCTATGCTTACACCTTCGATTATTGCTTCGGTCATAAGCTTTATTTCACCAATTAATGCAGCATCATCTACATCAAAATTAACCTGCTCATGATACATCACAACAATACTATAATTTAGCCAGTAGCCTATATCGTCCTTTAAGATATTAGACTCTGTGCTACTTATGTGTATGTACCTATCCTCAACGTGAATACTCCTAACAAACTGCCTATCCAATAGATCCTTAATGTCATACAAATCCATTTTCGACTGCCCCTTTTGTGGAAAACAGTTAATATCTATTGTTATCTTCTTTTCGTTGAAGTGCAGGTTTACAGACTTGGATTCAGTTATATGAATATCAATAAAAAAACAACCTATCTGGTTGTCAATGTACTGTTGTTGCTTGTCCTCATCTGCAGTTATCTTATACTTGTATTTTGACCCGTCTGTGGCCTTGTAGACCATTGCAGCCACTACTTTTATTATGTCACTTATCTTAAGCATTATATTTCACCTAAAATCTTTTCAAGTGCCTTTTCGCACTCTTTTTCCATTATCCCCTCGCCGTGCTTTAGCGCTTTGTCTAACATCTTAACACCTCTTACGAAGGCTACCTTTTTCTTGCCATCAGGTCTGTATATCTTAGTATGATTTTTCAGCTTAGTTGTACCGAGTCTTGTTCTGTGCCCATACTCTACATGCCAAGCGTAAAACTCTCCATTTTTTGATTTAGCGTCATTATAAACTTCTGCGGTATCACTAGAGATATCTCTAACCTTCCATGACCGCCTAAGAGTGCCGGGAGCAACAGCTCTAGGATCCTTATTTACTGGAGTATTTTCAATCACATCTTCCATTACTGCATTAATAACATTTTGTTTGATTTTTGGAATCTGCTCGTGGACTTCTTTTTCAGCTCTCTCTAAGCCGTCTAGGAAGTCGTCTAGGTCATCAAACTCAAACCCCATACTAGACCCTCTCTTTCAGTGTGACCGGTATTTCTAAATGAGATGGAAACTTAAAAGGTAGTCCGGCAATGCAGTCGTAAACTCTGCCTAAGTGCTTTACCTTTAACCTATCCCCCTCAATTACATCAATTTCCGGTCTAGTAAACACTATGTAGCTAGTAACAAGACCTGCCACACCGTCCCCCAGGAAAGCCTCTGACTCCTTATCTAGTTCACATAGGATACTAGTATGGATAGTTGTGTTTTGACTCTCCGTAAGGTGACTTACAGGATCCTCAACGTCTTCTGAACGTATAACATCCATGATATCATGATAAGTTGTTGCAAGTATTTCAGATTCTTTCATCTAATCACCAACCTTATCATTCATTGATACGCTACCAACTTTCCTAAATCTCTTTAGCTGTTTTTTGTACTTGTCTATCAAGTCTCCAACGCTGACTATCTTTGTTGTTGTGCCAACATTGTATTCTATCCTAGTCTTACCTCTTGTAATAGCTTTAATTTCCCCCATGTTGACTGTATCTTGACCACCAGTTGCTAGTGATTTAGAATAGTCTGCCATCATCTCAACTATAATCAACTCTAGTTCAGTTGGTATATCAAATATATTACAATAGGCTTTTATCTTTTCAATCAAAATATCAAGGACAAGGCTAAGAGTAGCCTCATCCCCTGCGTTACCTGATGTTAATATCTTTAACTTAGCCAATATCCTTTCGTTCAACTAAATCACTCCTACACAGATGCCTTTATCTGACAAGTAAAATTAACTAGTGCCTTAGGCTCAATCACCTTAGTACCATAAACAAATAACCCCTTTACAGCATCAGCAAAAGTCTTTTCTGGTCTGTATGGCTCTATCTTAGTTATCTGACCTGCATAAGATATAGCCTGGTCAGTACCAGCCATAACTGAATACTTCTTTGCAGATACTGGAACATTGTTAGACATTCTTAACTGGAATCCTGCCACATCAGCACCATCAACAACACCATTCTCTAATACCTTAAAGTCCTTAGTAAATCTAGGGTCCTTAGATAACATACCTAGGTACCAAGCTGGTATGATTGCGAATCTACCTGCTCTAGTTACATTATTCTCGTCTAGTTTTACTGCAAGGTCAACTAGCTGGTCATAAGCATTAGCAACCTCTACATCTATTGGTACTGATGAAGAACCAACCTTTATTCCGGCATCCTTTACGAATGATGCTATATGCTGGTCTATTACATCACCAATAGCGTATGAGGCTCTATCCATTGCCTTGTCTACTGCCTTTATGTTCGCCTGTGCAGCGTCTATATCATCAACCTTGAAATTGAAGTACTTCGCCTGGTCAATAACTAGTTCCTGCTGAGTTGAAGTGATCTCTTCTGGGTCTGCTAACTTCTTTGCCGCACCATCTCCAGTCAAGTAATCTTTGATAGTGATAGGTCCTATCTGATTAATCTTAACCTTATCACCTAAATTTTTAATTTCTCCCTCGTAATCATGGTTTACAACATTTGCGTAAACTAATTTCTTATCCAAATTTGCTAGTAACCTAGCACTCCACAGCGTAGGTATAAAATTCTTAATTGACATATTCTATTCTCCTTTTCTATTATAACTTCATTCCCTTGATCGAATCCCAATTTGCATTGATTTCATCAACGGACATCCCCTTTAGACTATCAACAGATATCGTAGTATTCTTGTCAGTAGTCTTGGGTGTTTTCCCTTTTAGCCTCTCAGTAACAGCTTTTTCAACTGCAATATCAAACTTTTCTTTAAATAGCTTAATATTTTCATTTGTAGATTCAGCATTTTCGCCCATTAAAAAAGAACTAAATTCAACATCAAGCCCTTGTTTTCCAAGTTCTTTTACTGTTTCTAGTTCCAATTGGTCTCTTTGAAATTTTGCCCTTTCTTCTTCAAACTCCTGTTTTTCTTTTTCAAACTTAGCTTGGGCTCTTTCGTCTGCTGTCATCTTGGCTAGTTTCTCTGCTTCTGATTTTTCATTTGCCAGTTTTTCTTCATACTCCTTTTGCCATTTCTGCTCAGCAGTCTTCATTGCCTGAGTAACCCTCTTATCAGATTCAGACTGAATTAATTTCTGCAACTCTTCATCTGTGTAAGTTTTACTCTCTGGCTTGTTCTCCTCTGGTGGGTTATTTCCCCCACCTTCTCCAGCTCCTGTATCCTCTGCCAGTAGCTGTAAATTCATTCTCAATAGTCCCTGTAAGTTATTTTTCATCCCTTATAGTTACTCCTTTCATTGTAATAAAATAAGACCTTTTAACGTCATGTCCAGGACTAATATATAGCGGCCAACGCGTCCGTTAGCCTATGTACATCCTATTGAGCATTGTTAAGAGGCCGAATGTATCAATCTAATCAATTTCATTTCCATTTTTATTTTTATTTTTTCTTCAAGCTCCTTATAAAACTTCTCCGTCTTTCTGTTAGTTCTCCATTCATCAGCGACAGAAATAAATTTCCTTCGCACACTTTTTACCGCAATTTGCGGTAGATAATGAGACGAAAAAAGCTAGTATTTTCAACACTTATGCAATTTGCGTCTCTTTCGTCCCGGTAGAAAATGGAACGCAAATAACGAAATTATTTATTAAACATATCCTTATTTAAAGAGTCTAAATATATCTCTACTGTCATAGTAGGAACTCCACCAGCAAAACATATAATGCCTTCATGCAGTGCCGCCTCAGCCCATAGCGGCACATAGTGTTCGCCCGTTCTAGTTTTAAAATCACCATCAAACTTAAATGCTTCAACTACTACTGGTTTCTTCCTATATTTCATATATTACTCCTCTCATATTTTATACGACGGATTTTCGCCTTTTTCCGTCATATAAATATTTATACGTCGAATTTTAGCCAAAATCCGTTATATAGATTTACTGCACTAAAAAAGCACCCTAACTACTGTTAAAGTGCTTTTATCTAACTTTTTCACCATTTTTATATGCTTCTCTTGCTTCTTCAAGTGTCATTTCGTTAGGACCACCATCAATATTTATAATCCCTGTATTTTCCCAACCACACTCATCACATATCTCAAATTCTTCAACCATCCTTTTGCCACAAACTGGACAAGGGAATTTTTCTATCATTTATCCGTTCACATCCTTTTCATACTGCTCTTTATAATAATCAACACCTTTTTCTGGACCCATATAAGATCGTATTTTACCATCACTATAAATCACAATTCTATTATTTATGTTATCATACGCTACAACTCTTCCATTTTTAGTTCTATATCTTGATATATTTTCACTTTCCTTTTTCCCAAGCAATTCCTGTGCTTGTTTTAGGTATTCATCCTTACTATCAATCCCCAACTTACCTCTATGTTTTTCAAAATGACCACTTAAGGACTTTTCAGATGGGAACACTGATTCTTTTAATTTATGCCTAAACTTTATATCTTCTAATTCCTTAGAATTATTATACTTCAATTTCTGGAAATCTTCAAATGATTTAGGTATATCTTTTCCATAGATTTTACGATATTTTTCATGTAGCTTTTTATCACTATACCTATTTTTCCACTTCTTCTCCTCTTTCAAATACTCGGGGGCACTTGCTACATACTTCTCATACCAATCTTTGTAACTTAGTGACTTGTCTACTCTAACACTATTACCGTCCTTGTCTCTAGCTAGTCTAGTACCCTCTAGTTCTCCTGTATATGGTGCAGTGGTACTTCTACATCTAGGGTGCATTGGTGGATAATTAACACCTGCCTGGGCTTGAGACACATCAAATACTTCATGGTCTAAATCCCTGCATATATCTGATGTTTTCATATCCAAGGTTGCAATGTAGATATACTTGTCTACCCCCATCTCTCTATATGCTTTAAGACTTCCAAATCCACTAAAGTAGGCCTGTTCGGTGTGTACTAATGTTGCAGCAGTCCTCTTTGCTACATCCATTTTCTTAGCTATTGTATCTGCTGCTTGTTCAGGATTAGCACCAGATACAGCCATCTTGATTATTTCTTCTTCCAAGGCATCTTTTAGCTTGGTTCGATTCTTCCATAGTCTTTCACTGAAGTTCTTCCCTGACCAGGGTCTTTCGAATTCCTTTACTATCTCATTAATCGTAAGCTTATGAAATTCTTTTATTGCTGCATCCCCGGCTACTACCTTGCCTACATCAAATATTGACTTGTAGTAATTCTTCTGCACCGAATCTTTCATGAGCTCTTGCATAACCTCTGATTGATGTAGGTAAACTTTATCAATCTGTTTTTGTATATGAAAGAAACTCTCCTCTAAGTGGCTTATTCTTGATTTAGCGGATAGAGTATTAAGCTCAAGCAGTATTTCTGAGCTCTCTATTAGCCCTAAATACTCTTCCAACTCCATTCTAAAGGATTTATACTCGTTACCTGTTAGAAGCTTAATAGCAAGGTCGTAGTCAAGCTCATTATCCTCTGAGTACCTGTAAAATAGTGTCGCTATTTCCTTTTCTATTTGCTTGAGTGAATTGTAGAATGCTTCGTTGATTGACTTAATTACCTCATCACTTGCCCTAATATCTGCCCTGGATCTTTCATGCGCCCTCTTAATCCAATAGTCATTAGCTTTCTTCGTCATTTATCACACCGCCGTTGCCTGTAAAATCATACCTCTCTGACACCTCTGATTCTTCCTCAGTCTTTTTCTTTTCAACCTCTTCCTTTGCATTGTCGATAAAAGGCAACTGATTAAGTAATGTTTCATTACTCAAGTAAGGTGATAAGTTCTTGATTGTCTGAGATAGCTCATAGACGTTTTGAGGAAGTGTATTGGCAAACTTGATATTTATATCAGTGAATAGGTCTATGTCCTTTTCTAGGCTTATTGAGTTATATATAAGCTCTATCCTACGTTGTAGCCCTTTCTTAAACTTACGCTCCTTGTTGGCTCTAATCTGCTCCATAGCAAGTATCTTATATCTGATTGATACACCACTTAGATTATTGCCGAAGGACTCGTCCTGCATATCCGGAGTGTATGAGAACTTATGAATGTCTCGTCTTAGTCTATCTTTATAGTTTTCTACCCAAGCGTCATTGACGTCCTTAGTCAGCCACTTAGCGTCCCCGTCTTCATCAAGTAGCATAACCCTGTCCTTTTTGAGTTCTGATATTCTTTTTGAATCTGTACCATTCATATTAACTAGGATTAGATATGCATCAGTGAACTGGTCCATATCATTTAATGTATTTGACTGTGATTTATTATAGGCATCTATAAGACTTATTACCTGTTCAAAGTCCCCTTGCTCCTCTTTATTGTTTACATACTCAACAACTGGAACATCATTAAATGAATGATCAGTCACATCTATTAGCTCATATACATCATTCTTGCCTTTATATTGCCAGCAAGCTTCCTTGTCATATACTTCAACAAATGTCATCTTGTCGTTATCCTCACCAACATCATAATACCTAATAGCAAACTTTATAGCCGGTGATATCGTCATATCATGTATAACGAATAGCTGTTCAGGCCCAAATTCATTGAATCTTATTCTTGCGTCTTCATCACGATATAAAAGCTCATAGGCCTTGCCCTTAACGCTGCATATCTTAGCTAGCTCCAGGTTCTCTTCCTGCTCATCTGAGTAATCGAATATATCCTGCAAGCTATCAAGTAAAGTATTCTTATCATCCTTAGCTGTATAGCTGATAGGCTGTCCTACAAAGTACCCTACAAGCATGTCCGTGATATACTTTGGAAACGGATTTACAATCTTGTTATTAGGTTGTCCCTCATCTTTCTTCAAACTATTTATATCATGCTTGCCCTCGTAGTAGTCTTGCAGCTTGTAATATCTTACTGCCTCTGCTTTATGCTTCTTAATAAACTTTTGTATATCTTCAATATTCAATTCTTCTTTATCGGTCCTATACATATCATCCCACCTATAATCCTAAACTCTCTTTTTTTAATGTTTTAAAACTCTTTGTATTTATTAAAATCATCTCAGCAATTCCTGATAAACAGTCTGCACAGTCATCATGTTTGTTCTTACCTTCTCTCTGATACTTAGCTACATCTTTAGCAAACTCAGGCCACTTATTTCTCCATGTTTCAGGTACGTAAATATGCTGATTGACCCATGATGAATTAGATAGTATTCTTGCCTGCTTATTTGCTGACTGATGGAAGGTCTCAACAACTGTATGATTAGTTCCAAGGTCTATATTCATAATCCTTTCAACATTCCTTGCATAGACACCACCACCATTGTTTGACTCTATCCTTGACTTATTGACCTTGTCCTTAACCATCATTTTAGCCTGTGCCTTTTCTGTAATTTCCATATCTTCTTTTGTGTAAAGCACATCAATAAGATATGCCTCATTATCAAAGCTAACCCCATAGTCAATGCTACATAGGAAGTCCTCACCCTTATCTGCAGTATCAGTGTAGTTATATATATACTTAAATTTAGGCAGCTTATCATAAGTCTTAAGCTTATACAAAGCTCCTTTAAGATCTATTGGCTCCTGTTGATAGTTTGCACTAGCTATATCCTCACCCATGGCCTTTGTCTTTAGCTCATAGGATTTCTTGGACAGTATTTCATCACAAAGCATAGTACCATCATCCTGCATAGCCTTCATGGTTATATGCTTGGTTTTAAAGTCTAGTTCTTTTAATTCTTCAAGAGCCTTGCCTGCCAAATCATCACTAGCCCACCTGGTCATTATGATTATTATCTTTCCGCCTTCTTCAAGCCTAGATAACATTGTGTTAGTAAACCAATCCCAATGCTTTTCTTTTACGGACTCATTATAGGCTTCCTCAGCGTTTTTTATGAGGTCGTCAATGATTAATATACTTGCACCAAAACCAGTGGCTGTACCAGTCGGTGACGTTGCCAGGTAGTTATTGTATCCACCTTCAAGTGACCACAAATTCATGGACCCATCACCTTTTTTAATTTTCCTATCAGGGAAAATATCAGTGTATACAACTTTTGTTTTATCTGCTTTTTCTTCCTGGATTGTATTCCTAACATTCTTAGAAAACACCGTTGATAGTGTTTCATTGTATGACCCTGTCATAATCTTTTCTTCAGGATGTTCTCCAAGAATCCACTCGACAAAACAACCTGCAGTCCTAGATTTACCATGTCTAGGTGGTTCATTAATTATTAATACATCATAGTCAGATTGCTCATAGAAACTTTGAAGCTCGTTACATAAATCAACTAAGAATTTTCTGTTAGGCTTGTAGAAGTCTGGAGCCTTCAAATTGCAATAAAAAAAGAACTCACGTCTTGCAAGTTCTATCTTTGCTCTTTGTTTAATTAGCTTCCTATCCATCTTCAACACTAGCTATCTTTAGTAGCTCTTCCTTAGTCATGTCTTTAAAAGGATCTTGTTGATTTACATCAACCTTTGCTTCCAAATCTTTTCTATCTCTCCAAATATCAGGCCGTCTGTTCTTCAACCAAAATATCTGTGCTGTGGTATCTGGCTGCACCTCTTTTATAACTTCCTTAGTGACAATTATCTTTGTTCCAACTAGCTCTCTTGTTGTCTCAGTATAGCTATACCCTAATGCTCTTTTTAGTAAAGCATTTTCAACTGCCCTATCAACAACTTCTTTGCCCTTTTTTAGGGCGTCAGAAATGTCGGGATACTTCTTTTTCCACTCATACAGGGAAGTCCTTTTTATACCTATATTTTTTGCAATCTGTTCATCTGTCAGGCCATCTCTAGCCCATCCCTCAAGTTTCAGCAAGCCCTCAGGCTCTAGCCATTCTTGATATTTACCTTTAGCCATCAGGCTCACCTCTTTTCTCAAATCCTGTTTGTTTTACTCAACTTTTATACTCCTTAAATTTATGCATCAAAAAAGATAGCCCCTGGCACATGTGAATTCTAATCTTACGACTACCCCATTATGGGACACAGCGTTAACCCGCTAAGCTATCTCTTCTGTAAAAATAATTATAAATTAAGGAGGTTTAAAATGTATCTACCAAAAGTACCTGTGGAAGTAAAAGGCTCTCGCCCTTTGTACTAGATGTGATTATTTAATGGCTCACCTTTATCCTTCCACAATACAATTATAACACCTATTTAGGCACATTTTTCGCAACTTTGTCGGCTTTTTGTCCTTATTTTGTCGCAAAAACGTCCTTATTTTCGGTTTTCTGTAACTTTGAACTGATTTTCAATGAACTTATAGGTCCTGTCGGGATTCATTGAGTTTATCGCACTGTACACTAACTCCTTTTTAATTCTGTAAAAGGTATCCTTTGATACGCTTAATTCTCTTATTATCCTGTCCCTAGTCCAATCGGGCTTTATTTTTAGATACACATATTTAAATATCATTGTTTGTTCGTGGTTGAAATTGTTAATTGCAATATCCAGCATTTCTTTGTGTATTTCTAGTCTTCTTTTCTCCCTCTCCAACTCCTCTATCTTCTTTTCTCTTAAAAGCACCTCGTTTTCAACCGACTTTGATATGTTATAGGAATTTGACAACTTATCCCCGTCATATTCAATTGCCCCACATCCTCGTATATCATTTTTAATAGCTTCTATTTGAAGGCTGTACAACCTTAACACACTGTCTATGTTTCTATATTCATACAGCCACTTCTCTGTTCTCTTGTATTCATCTATCACCATCACTACCCCCTAAGCAGGCACAACCTTAACCAACTTATTATTTTTTATAAAAGACTTAACGATGCCAAACTGGTCTCTAAAGAATAAGTTGTAATCTGTCTCGTACATAAATTCAAGTTCCTTATATCTTTTAATCTTGGACCTGCTCTTTTCACTATTGCTGTCAGTTGCTACTTTGTATTTTTTGCCCTTCTCTAAACTGAATGCTCTTAGTTTTTTTGTCCTTTTAATATTTTCAACATAATTTTCAAACGCCAATTCCTTTGATCTATCTTCGAAACTCCCAAATTCTTTTAGCTCATCGCTTTCTTTCCCATTCTTATATATCTTATGCCTGCTTCTTGCATATGCTACCATATGCTTGCTTACCTTTTTGTCAAATTTTATTGAAAGTATATCCGCAATTTGTTTGTTGGACTTTCCTTCTTTCACGTATCCTTTCACTTCTTTCGCCAAGTCTTCGTCCCAACTTATGCAATTCTTGCTTGTCTTGCGCCCATCACTTAATTTAAATTTGCTAATTGCAGTGTAAATTGACTTTTCGCTAAATTTAAAACCTTCATCAGCATTAATATCATTTAATATTTCGACTATTTCTTCTCTTGTAAACCCCTTGTCTACATATTTTTTAAGCAGATCCATATTCTTTTTAGTCCATTTTTTAGCCGTCATTCCACTCACCCCCTATCTTTTTACTTTCTCGCCTATATCTAATTGATTAAATTCTTCCTTGCTGACATTAGTCGCAAATATACTGCCTGTTTGGTCCTTAACCTTTAATATATATTGCTCTTCATGCTTTTCTATTGTCTCCGTTTCCGGATTAACCTTATATTCTTCTTTTTGGTATTCTTTGGCCACCACTGTCCCTAAATACGTCTTCATATCATCAATTGCAAATCTATGCCCTATGTGAATCCCTGCTAAGAACATCAATGCAGCGGATATCAGAAATACGCTAAAATATTTATTGTAATTCTTTGCCATGCTAAGTTCTCCTTTCAATCCCTAAATTTTTATCAACAACAACTTCCTTTTTCTCAAACTGATTCATCCCGTACTCCTTGATTTTTAATATTATTCTGTTTAAAATGGCACTTCGTCATCATCCACAGCACTAAATTCTGGTTGCCCTGATACTTGGCTGCCTTCGTTTTTACTACCAGCAATAAAAGAAAAACTCTTTCCTGCTACAAATGTAAAATCTCTCTTCTGTCCATCTTTTTCATACTTGTTAATTCTCATACTTCCTATTACTGCAATCATGGAACCCTTATTGAAGTAATTAGCTATTGTTTCAGCTTGCTTTCCCATAAACTGCACTGGTATGAAGTCAACTGGTGTGTTCCCACTATTATCCTTATAGTCTCTATCAACTGCAACTGTAAAATTAATTGTTCCTGTTCCTGACTGCATATATTTTAACTCAGGATCCCTTGTTAATCTTCCCATTATTGTTATATTATTTAGCGCCATTTCTCTAGTTCCTCTCTATAAACTTATTTATAAAATATACCTGTCCCTTTCCAGTTACCTTAGTTGTCCTGGTAAGCCTCACTGAACCATCAGGATTGACTACAGAACTCTCTTTAATCTCAAACAAACCTAAATTCATTGATTGTTGTGTAGGCATATTGTAACTTTCTCCTCGCCTGCTTATCAGATATCCATTGTTACGCATCCACTCAAATAACCTATTCTGTCCTATGTTGTATCCATTCTGCTTTATCAATTTAGCTAAGTCACCTATTAGTATGCTGCACTTACTAGCTTCAACACTTTCAGCAAACAACACCTTTGGTCTATTCTCTTGCTCTTTTAATTCTAGTTGCTGTCTTTTAGCCCTCTCGTCTTTTAACTGCGTTGCTACTTGTATCAACAAGTCAGGATTATTGACAAGTTCATCTGTGGCATACATCCCATGCTTACGGATACTAGGAAGTATGTCATTAGTAATCCATCTTTTAAATAACTTGGCTTTTTCTAACTTGCTAGATAATACTAGACTGTACATTCCTGATTCGTTAATAATTGTCATTTCTCTACCTTGACCTGAGTCGGTAAAACACCTTGTCAGCTTATCTTCATCAAAAATGTGTCTTTTAATTGCATCAGATGTATCTTTATATCCCAACGCTGCTGCAATATCTTTTCCAATAAACCATGGTTCACCATCTATATTTATCGTTCTTATCTGCCCAAATTCTAGACTATTAAATGCCTGTATCTCATTCACTCATATTACCCCCCTTACCTTTTTCGTGACACCAAGTAAATGGTTTACTCAACTACATGACCGACCTGCATAACCTTATTTAAATCTATTTCCTTATTCCTCAACCTTCCTTCTAGCTTGCCTTTTAACTCAAAGCTGCTTAGACCATACTCATTACCACATCTAACTACTACAGCCCTATTATGTTTGAACTCTCTAGTTCCGTCTTCATACTCAAATATATCTGGCACGCTTACAACATCACCTAGATATATCCTATTGCCATTTCTATCAATCACACCTGTGTATGGTCTTGTTTCCACTGGTCCAATTTCTTTTTCAATCTGCTCTAATCTGTTATCCTGCATTTCTTTCGTTTTCCCCTTCCATAAGTATTTTTAGTTGTTTCTGTTGTGATATAACCTTCCAACTCAACAAGCTTTTTTCTGCTGTTTCTTATATGATCCATTGTCTTATCATATTCAATATATATTTCCGCTCTTGGATTTCTCTTATCATAAAAAACTCTAGAGCCATCATGTGACACTACAATCTTGCTATTATCATCAGCCAATACCCCAGCATCTACTAAAATATCGCAAGTTGCTTCTAACAGATTCACTAGGTCTACCCTATGACGTGTCGGCATATAGTACAGGACCTTGAGATTAATGGGGTAGTCAATCCCAACCCTCTCACGTCCTGTAATTTGCCTTAAGCTGTCCTTTTGATACTGGACATAAGCCTTACTTGGTAGCAACCTAGTATATCCACCACAATTGACTATCCTGCTAGAGTTTTTCTTGGTTATCGGCCTTCCATATAGTGTCAAGTTAAGCATTATCAAATACCTCCAACCTTTTATTTTTGCCTTGGCTTATCAAGATATAGTTACTTGCCATCTCCATGATCCTTGACCCTATACCTTCGTCAAATTTGATTATTGCATCAGGTGTAAGCTCTGTCGTAATAATCACTGGTAGGTCTGCCAGATATCTAGTGTTTATTATTTCAAACATGATATTTAGGTCCGCATCCGTTACCTTGCCTTTTAGAAAATCGTCAATATACAATACTTCTGCCCTTTTGGCTATATCCAGTTCACGTTGGTATGTTTCTCTATCCGTTAACGACTGCTTTACAAGTGCCATGAAAGATCTATATTCCAGGTATCTACACCTCACACCCTTAGCCAATAGGTTGTTGACTATAGCCATAGCTAAATGAGTTTTGCCACTTCCGACTTGCCCCATGATTATTAAACTTTCGTGTTTCTCATATGCCTTAGTCTTGACATATTCCATACAATTAGCTTTTAGTTCTTTGTTTGCCCCTTCCTGAAAGTTGCTAAAAGTCTTTGTTTTAAACTTCTCGCTTATCCCTGAAAAAGCTATCGACCTTTCATGTTCCCTTTGTGCGTGGCATACACAATGTTTCATACACTCATGTCCATCCTCGTCAACAAAATCTACCCACTCCCTGTCTTTGCAGATAGGGCATTTATACTCGCTATTTGAACTTGTTGAATCTTGTCCAGTCGTATCCTGCGTATTTGTTTTCGCTCTTGCTCTCATTCGCTGGATTATCTGCTCTATCTCGTCCACCGGCTTCACCTCCTACCTTGTCCTTGTAATTACCCTCTAGAACTTTGATGAAGTTGGCTGGCTTTATTATCCAGTCAAACTTAGCACTCCAGCCATTTTCGGAAGTGTACCCCATTAGGAATGATGAGTGTTGAACACTATGGACACATTCCAGTACTTTATCTACTCCGTATTCATTAAGCCTTCCCACTAGCAATTTATATCGCTGTGTATTACGTTTGACCCCTATAATATTTTGCAACCCTTCAATATCGTTCCAAGCTTTTACAACCTGGTCAATCTGAGATTTCATATTCAATTTTTCATTTTTCACCTCGTCACCACTTTCAAGTGGTACGTACATAGTATCTTTGATACTATTATTCTTACATTCTTGCATTCTTACATTCTTGTTAGCTGTTAATTGCCTGTTAGTTGCCTGTTGATTGCCTGTTAAGTTGCCTGTTACATCATCATCTTTATTTTGATACAACGCCCAATTTTCAATAGTTATAAGCCTATTTTTGTTTGTTGATTTGCATGTTAAAAATCCGTGTTTTTCAAATTTAGTTAAGCAAGTCCTTATCTGCATTATGCTTATATCTTTACCTGCTTTTTCTTGAATGCTTGGCAAGCTTGTAATAAATTGGCCTGCCTTACATTCAAATTTCTCTCCCTTGAAAATCCACTTTTTAGGTTCATGGTTAGCCATTAAAAGTAAAGTTATCATTACAACTTTTTGTTGAAATGTGCAATCTTTCCAAAGTGCATTATCCAACAGTTTCCTATGTAACTTTATCCAACCTTGGCTGTCTGTCACTCACACCACCCCCAAAGTATTTATTAGTAAGATGATAAACCTGCTCAGCTTCTTTTCTAAGATCTAGCTCAGAAAAGGACTTTATATAGCCCTTTTCTTTCTGCCATTCTAACTTACGCATTGCGCATTTAACTGCTTGTTCTATTATCATTTATTCGCCCCCTTAATTGGTGCTTTCTCTATCCCTGCCACTATTTCGTTGTATTCTTGTACAGTTAGATCCTTGGCACTTTGCTTGCCCTTCTTATGGACTGACTTGTCTATATCTGACTTGTCATATCCCTTACTGCTACCTATCGCGTATAACCTTGATAGTTGGCTTTCAGTAACTAGCTTATCTGTCTTGCCTGACCCTGCACCAGGTCTTGATGTTTGCTTATTTTCGTTTTCTCCTGTTTGTTTATGATACTCATCTGTATCTGTGTCCTTGGTATCGTCTATCAGGAATAGGCCATTAAGTGCGTACTTTCTAGCATAGCTGGATGCAGTGCCAGTAATCTGACTGCCATCCATACCCTTTTTACTTTCCTCTTCTCTTGCAAGTGCTGAGGTACTTATAGTCTCGTCACCAACACAGAATGTACAAGTTGCCTTGATATAGTACCTATCACCAACTGGTACTATATCATCCTGTATAAAAAGCGAAGCTCCATGCTTGTTTAGTAATGGCTTTAATGCTTCTAAGATATCCTCACAACTCCTATAGTGATACTTTCCAAAATAGTTATACTGGTTCTTTGGCGCTTTAAGTTCGCATTGGATCTTAGTTAATATCTCATATGCTTTCATAAACTCACCTACTTTTCTTTAGGTGTCTTTGGAAGGATCAAACTGTCATTATATACAAGCTCAGCCCCTTCAACCTCTATGCCTGACTTTATTGCATTTGTTATGGCCCTCCTGTCTTCTTTCTTGACTATCTCCATCTTGATATACTCCTCAGGTATCTTGGCTGCATCTAGGATGTTAACCTTACCTGATCCTTTTCTTATTGACATGTTACCTAGGTTGGTTTCAATCTTCTTAACTCCCATTGACTGCATGCAATCAAGTGCATAACCTTTTAGACTATCAATTCTTCTCTTCTTCCTGTCTTTCAACTCTTTAAGTCTTGCTATCTCGCTGTCTATGTTCTCCACTGATAAGTCTAGCTCTCTTACTATAGCTATAATGCCTTCTGACTTGCCCTCTATCAGCTTTTTAACTATGTTCTGTATATTCTTAGTCTCTTCTACTGCCTGTTCGTCTCCTAGCCCCTCTAGGTTGTCTAGTAGGCCTTCTAATTCTCTTGCGTCGTTGCTTAGCTCATATAATGATGCCATGTCTTTTCTCCTCTCTTAACTAATAACTAAAATGGTCTAGGATCTTGTTTTTCAAGTTCTGCCCCTAGCCTTATGTTTTCTTCCTCTAGGCTGTTAATTCTATTTCTAGCTTCGTTATAATTCGCCCTTAACTGTCTTATCTCTGCATCTTTTGCATCCAATAACATCTGATATATGTTTGAATTGTCTCTTGCCATATCTATTACATCTTGTAAAATTTCTTCCATTTCAATTTCCTTTCAAGTATGCTATACTTAAATTAATCTTTTTTGTTTAGTCGGTGATTTATCATCGGCTTTTCTTTTTTTGCTTATTTTCCAGCGCGTCATCCTCGTCCAATCTATAGTATTTTTATAGCCTACACTTTCTAATAGTTTTATGCACTCTCCTCTCTTAATCCTAAATTCTGCCACTTGCGCCAAGCTATCTTGATATACTCCCAGGCAATTAGGATTGCGTACCCTAATGCCGCTGTGAAATTAAATACGAATTTATCCCAATTCATGCTATTTTTCTCCTAATTACTCTTATATGCTGAAATTCTCTTCCTAGCATTACTGTCTCCTAGCTCCAACCTATTGGCCAAAAACCAGTCGAACACATCCTCATCAACAACCCTTGTCTTTGGATTTAACCACTGCAACGAGGACCTTGGCACCTTGCTATCAATTCTCAAATACTCTTCATTAAACTCATTAATTCTACTTGTTGCTGTACCCGGATGAACGTTATATTTTTTAATGATATCTTTGTTCCTAAGCATCCTCTTCGGTCTCAATTCAGCCTTTGGAATCAGCTCAGGATGTTCTTTAAGCACCTCAACTAGCAATTCTTTTACTTCTGCCCGATTGCTATCAAACAATACTTTAACTAATCCTTTTTCCCAACTCATACTTACATCTCCTTTAGAATCAATCTTATTTCCACTTTTGTTTTTCTTTTAAACCACTCCATCTCTCATCCCCCCTTAGTTTTATTCTTATATCTCCTTATGCTATAATTGAAGTATCAGCAACGCTGAAATCTATAGAAAGGAGCTTATCGTTATGGCTAAAACAAATAAAGAGCTAGCCATTGATGTTGCACTAAAGGTAATTGAATCTCACCAGCGAATCCCTTATGGTGTTCAAAATCATCAAGTGCTAAAATCAGTTGATTTAGAAAGTATCTGCAACATCATTAAGGCTGTGCATGCTACTCTTGAGAAAATTGATAAAGATTCTCCGGCTGAGTAGTATTTACTATCGATTGGACTATTCCTACAACTATACACTGTGAGGAGTAGTCCAATTTTTCTATCTGTTTACAAATATCCTTTGCAGTATCTAGGATTTCACAATACTCCATCTAATCATCTCCTTTCTAATTGTGTTCGTGTTCTTTTTGCTTTAGCTACTATTTAATAGTAGTTAAAATCTAAAAAAAAATTACGCTTCATAAACACCATCATTTACAGATGGCACAATTACATTATCCTGTGGCATATCACAAATATTACAAAACTCAGTAAATTTATGCATTGGTATAGCAGTCTTTCCATTCTCCCAGTTAGATATTGTCTTAGGAGTTGTATTCATTTTCTTTGCTAGAACCACTATGGTAAGCCCTGCATTAACTCTAGCCGCTTTTAAAGATATAGCCATTTCCATCACCTCCTTTACTTCTTTATTTCATTTTCTGATTACAGTATACTACCATTTAATAGTAGTGTCAACTATTTTTTAGTAGTTTTTTTCTTTTTTTTGTAAATTTGTATTGTTTTTTTACCGTTAAATGGTATAATACAATTAAAAGAGGTGATACAATGAACAATAAAGAGGTTTTTTCAAAAAATCTATATAGGCAACTAGAATTACATGACATTACCAGGGCAGAATTGGCAAGAAAATTAGGTTATCCAGAAACCACTGTTTCAAATTGGGCTAATGCAGTAAGCTACCCAAGGATAGATAAGATACAGGAAATGGCAGACTTTTTCGGAATAATGAAATCTGATTTAACCGAAGAAAAATCTACAGAAGAACATCCTCTACCATCTAACCTAATACCAATAAATAAAGTAAACAGAATTCCCATCGTAGGGACAATTGCAGCAGGCAAGCCCATCACTGCTACTGAAAACATAGAATCATACATCATGCTAGACCAAGAATACAAGGCAGATTTTGCTCTCAAGATAAAAGGTGATTCAATGATAGATGCAGGCATCAATGATGGTGACTTGGCACTTATAGTTAAGGATAGACCAATCGACAATGGTGAAATATACGCTGTATTGATTGATGGCGAAGCCACACTTAAAAAAATTTACAAAAATGAAGAATATCTTACGTTACAAGCTTGTAACTCGAAATACCCAGCAAAAATAGTTAAAGAGGATGATAACCCTTATATAGCTGGAAAATTATCGGGAATTGTGAGAAAATATTAGGAGGTAGTTCTTATCATGAAAATAGGAATGAGAAAGCCAAGTATAAAAAGATCCATAAAAGCAAGAACAACTGGCAGATTAAAACGAGAAATAAAAAAAGCAATATTCCCCTGGTATGGCAAAAAGGGAATGGGATTACTTCACCCTGAAAAAACTATCTACAATAAAATTTATAGAAAAACAAGTTTTTCATTTTGGGATTTATTAGGTTTGATTGCACAGTCTTTTGATGACAATACAACAGAAACAAATAGCAGAGATGAAAAAATAAAAGAAGAAATAAAAGAAGAAATAAATGAGAAGATAAGCAATTTAAATGATACTCTTAATGCTTTTAAAAAAGAACATCAGGAACATTTAAACACAACATCAGCAGGGTGTGAACTACATAATAATTCACCTAATCCAAAATTTCATAGGTCTGAACGTGAAAAGAAATTAAAACATGACTTTTTTTGTAAGTACTATCAGCAAAATAGTAAATTAGATTCATTAGAAGATAGTTTGGTAAGCATGTATTCAACGGCTATGAATGAAAAAAATAGAGATAATAAAATCATTAAACTAAATAAAGCTCTTGAATACTATGACAAAATCAAAAAATTTTGTGAATCAGAAGGTGAAGGTGGAAAATTATATTTCGAGGACATGTGGGAGCATTGCCACAATTCCTCAGAACCGGATTTCAGTTATGGGAGCAGAATAATAGAATTGAGAGATGAACTTATTAACGAAAAGGAACTCTATATACCACAAATTTTGGATGTAATATCAAATAACACTTCAATTTTACAAAAAGACCTTTACAGACATGTTCCTTCTATAAAAAAATCCGTTGTGCAAAAACTTTTAAGGGAACTAGAACATGATTCCAAAATAATAAGGACAAAAAAGGTTGGTTCTTATACATTGGAAATTAACAAACTGATCTTATTGGAAAAATAGTTAAGTATATCGTCAATTTAGACTAGTCTATAATAATTAAAATTTATATATTTATGGGAGGTAATTTATTATGGTTAAAGGTTTAAGAAAATCGTTGATTTTATCTTGTGTATTAGCGCTGTTTTTGCCATCTGTGGCTAGTGCAGATATGAATGTGAGTAGAATTGCTGGGGCTAATAGATGTGAAACTGCTTTGAAAGTTCAACAAAAGTATTTCACTAAGGCTAGTGGTAATTTAGCTGTGCTAGCTTCTGGAACTGATTTTAGAACTGCCCTTTATGGGTCGTATATGGCAAATGCTCTAAAGGTTCCGTTTTATGTTATACCTAATGCTGGCATGTCTAAAGCTATGTTGGATGAACTTAAAAATAAAGATGTACGCAGAGCGTATATTATGGGCGATTATAACAAACTCAATAAAAGCATAAACAATTCTTTAAAATCAATCAATGTTGTGCCTGTAAGATATACCGATAAATCGCCCTATAAATGGGCTGATGAATTCACAACCCAAATTGATACATCTATATTTGATACATACTTTCATGGTGAGCCACGAGGTGATATTGGATCACTTATATTAATAAACGACAAAAAATTTCCTGACATTCTCTCTGCAGTGCCATTTACATCCGAGCTTGCTAGAAAACACGCCATGGAAATGGTAGGATATGGTTCAATAAACAATCTGCTTATACCTGGAGCCGAATACAGTGATGGATATGGTTTTATTATAGGTGGATACTCCTCTGTCCCATCCAAGTTTATAACATATCAGGACTATGACAAACCAGTTGGATTGATAAGGCATGAGTGGGTTGACGAAGAAAATGGCGACGAACATGAATTTTATACAGGTAGAATCGCTGGTCAAAACAGGTATAAAACAGCTATAGAAATCGCCAAAGCATACAAACCAGTTCTTAAAAGAAGTATTGATACTGTAGTACTAGTAGACGGAACTAACTACCCTGATGCCTTAGCCTCTGGAACAGTTGCTACTATGAATAATGGAGCAATACTACTTACAGAACCAGGTAAATTAAACGAAGATACTAAGGCTTTCATACAGGAAAATAACATACAAAATGTTATCATAGTTGGTGGTGAGAAATCAGTGTCTAAAAATGTTGAAAATGAATTAAGAGGATTGTAAGAGAAATAAACCGTACCTTGAAAATTAAATAGTTACAGACTCTTAAACATAATTGTATTATTCATATCAGTGTAATATAATAATGGTATAACTTGTTAATAAGTATGTAGATAAGATGTGGAAAAGTAATAAAGGGGGTGTAGTAAACATGTCTACTCTATTTGAAGTTGCAAAAAACTTTCTAGACAGAGAACCCAATATGTCTCTTAAAAAACTACAAAAATTATGCTGGTATGCGTATAGTTGGTATATCGCTCTAAACAATGAGCCAGATGAGACGAATTTGACATTATTATTCGAAGGATATGCAGAAGCATGGGTTCATGGCCCAGTATTCAGTGATCTATACGCTGACTATAGGCACTCAAATATGTCTCAAATTAATGCGGCAAAAGACATTTGCGATAAAGAGATAATTTCCCACTTAAACGAGATTTGGGATGTGTATGGTGGTTATAATGGCTATGAACTTGAAAGTTTAACTCACCAAGAATTGCCTTGGCTAAATGCAAGAGAGGGACTAAGACCATCGCAGCCTAGCAAGAATCGTATTAACGAAAGAGATGTATTCGAAGAATACCTAAACAGGAATTAATTTATGAATCGCATAGAATCTAAAACAAAAACTAAGAGGTCTGTAACTAACAAATCAAAAACAAAATTAAGAGTTAAGAATACAACAAGCGTCAGAGAATATTCTGAGAACTCGCCGATTAAATTTGATTTCACATATTACAGACCTTTTTCTGTTAAAAATTCCTTTTTCACTAACTTCTACTCTACAGTAGATGATTATGTAAAAATGCAAAATGTATTTATTGAATCTATATTATTCTTTTCTCAATTCAGATACGAAGAATTAATGACAAAAACCGCTCATTCTCATAAAATTGAAAATGATAAAAAAAGAATTGTAGATTCAATTATAGACTTATATGAAATCTCATCTATAAACGGAGAAATTAAAGAAAAAAATATATATCAGCTAGGTCAAAGTAATGGCTTAAGAATAATTGGATATATTGACACTATATCAGGAGTCAAGTATTTTTACCCACTATTTATTGACCCCCACCATCTCATATATTCGAATAAATATTACAATGACAAAGACACAGACAAATACTCTTATTCTAATATTAAAAAGTGTGTTGACAAAACCAAGCTAACATTGATTGATTTTGATAGCGTTTGTTGTGATGATTGCTACAATTGCAAAAGTCTAGATAACGTGTTAAACAAATAAATAAGAAGTAGTCCAAACGCCAATCCAGCCTACTTCTTTCACAGCAAAAAGCACACTGTAAGTGTGTCCTTTTATAATACAAATTATACCAGATTAAGGAGGTATCTTATGAAAGTCAATTTTTTCAATATATACAACATGGAAAAAGATTCTGTTATTAACGCTGATGAAGTTTCGAATATTTTTTCATTGGCAGAAAACAATAAGCCTTATGAAATAAATACAAACTCATCTAAACCGTCAAACTCCATTATTTTTAGCGACTTAAGTACTGATGAATATAAGTTGGCATTTCTTTCTAAAAAAAGAAATCTAAGCAACTCGGCATTCCAGTCAATAGTTTTAGATGGTGAGGCTATAGATGGCATAGAGCTTGAAGATTTTACAATTTTTGCGATAAATAAAAAGGGTTGTTGCGCAGTAATACAGCACAGCAATTCGCCTAGATTTCTTAGGATTATGAAATCATTTCTTCAAGACAATCTTGGTTTGGTAAATTTAAGTGTATCGTCGGTGGTTAGTGTTAATGATACGGCTTGCCAGTCTTTAAATTTTGTCGACAAAATCACGCTAAGCGCAAACAGTTCAGATGAATTCGACCCAGCTATTATAAATAAAGTATCACAAGCAACTGATATAAACAGCGGCATAATAAAAACAGCATCCTTATCCATAGTTTTGGAAGATAATTGCAAATTATCTAATGTACAAAACCTATTCGACAATCTTAGAGGCTATGATAAGGCTACAATTCACGGGAAGGATCAAGATGGGGAAATTCTAATCGACATGATATCTGAAAATATTACAAGGTACATAGATATAAACTTTTCTGAACAGATTGAAAAAGAGCAACTTAAAATCATATTTGACGAGCTGATTAAAAGTTACTCTAAAGTATAAATCCTATCTAGTCGATTCTCTTGATATCTCATATAAGTACCATGTTAATACCACTGTCTCAGATAAACCTAAGACAAACAATCCATTAACAAGGTTGCTTTTTACAGATATAGAAAACAAAAATGTAAGCAAAACAAACAATACAATGGTTATAAAAAAGGTCACCTTGATGTCCTTATATAGATTACTTTTTTTGAAAATTCTTGTGAAGTCATTATTAAGTGTGAAAACTATACTCACTGCGGTGATCAAAAAGCCAGCAAATGTTGCTGAAATTGACGCTAAAGTTTCTGCGCCAATGAAGTCAATGTTCATATTCATGCATATCACTGAATAACTTATGATAACACATATTGGCACTAGAATATATTTTTTATTAAACCTTCTATATTTTATAGGCTTTGTACGTTTGATTTCCATGCTTACCATCTCCTTATAGGAATTATACCATTTAAACGCATGAACATTCAATAAAAAAATAAGAAGTAGTCCAAACTCCAATCCAGCCTACTTCTTTCAAGCTAAAAAGCACACAATCAGTGTGTCCTCTTATAGTACCTATTTTAACATGAAAGGAGAGATAAATCAATGTGGGTAACAAAATCTAAATCAGGTAAATTTGAGTTTTCAGAGTACTACATAGATCATATAACCAATAAAAGAAGAAGAGTAATAGTTACATTTGACAAAAACAACTCCCATACCAGTAAGCTTGCCCAGGTAGAGTTGTCCAAAAAAATCAGAGATAAGACTAATAATCAATCAAATGGAGTTGGATTCTTTTCCGTATGTGAAACGTATTTATCTGAGAAAAAAGACGAAACAAAAAGCAGTACATATAAGACCTATGTATCAAATATAAATACTATCAAAGAAGCCGTTCAAGATATTGAGCTAGATAAAATAACAGTTCTTTATATAGACCAAGTGTCTAAACCTCTCGGAAGGTGGACACAAATGGCCTTAAAATCATTACTTATTTGGGCATTCAAAAAAGACTACCTACAAAAAGATATCGGTAGAAAAATGACCATTAAAAGGGTGTATGATAAAAAAGATAAGCTATACTACGAAAAAGAAGAAATAAAGGAAATTCTTGAAATTCTAGACAATGGTCAAACCTATATAGATAAACTTTTGAGACTCTTAATTGAGTTTTTAGTTCTTACCGGAGTTCGTATAGGTGAAGCATTAGCCCTTACAGAAGACGATATAAGAAGGAATATCATATCCATCAACAAAAGATACTACAAAGGTGAGATTGCCTCTCCTAAGTCTTCAGCCGCCATCAGAGACCTCGCTGTCAATCACAGATGTATGCAGATAATAAGTGAAATGAAACTGCTAAAAAGAATGTTTAGGATTGAGTCCAAATTACTGTTCCCATCTGGTCAAAGGGAATCCAATGAATACTTAGAGCCAGGCACTCTAAGAGATGCCTTAAAAAGAAAAGGACTAAATGCAGGACTCCATATATTTAGGCATACTCATGCGTCCATACTCGCAGAGTCTGGCATACAACTGGATCTAATACAAAGAAGGCTCGGACACGAAAAATCTGACATAACAAAAAAGATATATATCCATGTTACAGAACGCATGAAAAACAAAGACAATGCTGTATTTTCAAACCTCAACATTTTATAGTATGCACGGAAATTGCACGGAACAAACACAAAAATACCCTAAGAGCATTGGTATTCAACATTCTTAGGGTATCCTATTTTACAAATTCTTCTTAACAAGTTCGTTTATTTTTCTTCCATCTGCACGTCCGGCAGTTTTAGGCTTTATGATAGCCATAATCTTGCCCATATCCTTCATTGATGTAGCACCAACTTCAGCTATAGTCTCGATTACAATTTTTTCAAGTTCTTCTTCGCTTAATTGTTGAGGTAGGTATTCTTTCAAAACTTGTATTTCAGATTTTGTTTCTTCAATCAAATCTTCTCTTCCAGCCTTTTCAAATTCTGCTAGAGAATCATTTCTCTGCTTCAATTGCTTGGATATAATATCCATAACAGCAACGTCATCCAATTCTACTCTCTGGTCGACTTCGATTTGCTTGATCGCAGCTCTAACTAATGTTATAACTGACTTTCTGATTGTGTCCTTGTTTTTCATTGAAGACTTTAGGTCTTCTTGTAACTTTTCTTTAAGGGACATCCCCCTTCACCTCTTCTTAAAAACTATCTTTTAGCGTTTTTTCTTCTAGCAGCTTCTGCTTTTTTCTTACGCTTAACACTTGGCTTGTCATAGTGTTCTCTTTTTCTTACTTCTGACATTATGCCAGACATAGCACACTGTCTCTTAAATCTTCTAAGTGCACTATCTAATGATTCATTTTCTCTTACTCTTACTTCTGACATCTGTTTCACCTCCCTGCAATTTAGCGATTTGCATGTCATATAGACTTGCACCATAATATTATAATCTAAAGCCTTTATTTTTTCAAGACTTTTTGAGTATATTTATTAATTAAATCTCTTAATTAATCTGTCACTAGTCTTGTAAGTGGCTTGCCTGCTAGTAGGTGGTAGTGGATATGAGGCACTTCCTGGCCGCCATCCTTGCCACAGTTATTTATTATCCTATAACCGTCCTTGGCAAATCCTTCTTGGTCTGCAATCTTTCTTATAGCCCTATGAATATCTGCAATTATATCCATCTCATCCATTGGAATGTCTTCAAGACTGGCATAGTGGGCCTTTGGTACCACTAAGATATGCTGTGGTGTAACTGGTGCCATATCCCTAAAAGCCGCCACCCTATCATCTTCATATACCATGTTTGTAGGTATCTCTCCATTAGCTAGTTTACAAAAAATACAATCCATATTTATCATCTCCCTATTTTTATTATTAATTACTATCTAAGTGTAACTGCAGTTCCTGAACATGTCACCATCAACATACCATTGTCTGCACCTAGTATTTCATAGTCCATCTTCATACCGATTACAGCATGAGCTCCTATACTTGCCGCCCTTTGCTCCATCTCTGCTATGGCTTCTTCCCTAGCTTCTTTTAGCTTGCCCTCATAGCCTTGACTGCGTCCTCCAAAGATATTTCTAAGGCCTGCTCCTATATCTAGTAAAAAGTTAACACCTGATATCACTTCTCCAAATACAATGCCCTTATACTGGTCAATTTCTCTGCCTTCTATATTTCCTGTCGTAGTAACTATCATATCATTACCGTTACTGAAAACTTATAAAAAGTTATAAACTTTTATGTTTCATTCCTACTTCATCGAGCATGCTTTCATACTGAACAAATCCAGATACTACTCACAAGTTCTTGTACTCTCCATAGACGTAAATTCCCGATTAACGCTCGGTACATATCTGTAATAACTTGAAGGTGTTATGATACAGATTGTTGCTTTAAAACATTTTCTCCATATATTTTTAGATTTAAACTTGCTTGAAAATCTCTATCTATGATGTTTCCACATTGGCATTTATAGATTCTATCTGACAGTTTTAAATCTTTTTTAATATTTCCACAACAACTACATAATTTAGAACTTGGAAAAAGCCTATCAGCAATAATTACTGGTATGTTATTAAGTTCAGACTTATATTTAATCTGTCTTCTAAATTCATAAAGCCCTTGTTGCCAAACTGCTTTGGATAAATATTTGTTCTTCATCATTCCACTTACATTCAAATCTTCCATACAGATAAAACTTGGTTTTCGCTTTACGATTTCAGATGTTGCTTGATGTATGTGGTTTTGACGAATATTTGTTAATCGTTTTGCTACCTTTAAAAGTTCTTTTTCTCTTTTTATAATGTTACTTGTTTTGCAGTAACTTACTCCTTTCTTATTTTTCTCATATCTTCTAGATATACAACGCTGTAACCTGCGTTTTCTTTTTTCTAACTTCTTTACTCTTTGTGTTTTATTTATATTTTTATAAGTATTTTTATCAGAACAAACTGCTAAATCTTTGATAC
>OKAO01000078.1_pt1 | contig 38858 bp, 42 predicted proteins | sample 1613821 | NCBI WGS metagenome assembly OKAO01 (sample SAMN04436885, study PRJEB24849) | human gut metagenome | biome: human gut; feature: NICU; material: stool | host: Homo sapiens | place: USA: Saint Louis, MO | collected 2012-03-07 | reverse complement strand
AGGTGATTGACCGACTGTGCGTGCGGATGTAAAGTATTTAATTCAACCTATATAGTCGTTCTTTCTGTTTTCCCAACCACATTTTTCGGTTGTGAAAGCTTATGGATGGTTACCAATGTAATTGTCAAAAAAATCGGAATAGGCGTCTATCAATGGTTAGTTATCAGCGTCGTCTTGTTTATCAATGCTATAGGAATTTACTTCGGTCGCTTTTTAAGATTGAACAGTACGGATGTCTTCACTGACAGCAAGGAAACGTTCATGAGATTCGTTGAAGCATTTACCAAAATAGACGGTCCATCTTTTTTGTTGATCGTACTCATCTTTTTCTTTTCACTGATATTCGTGTATATTTATAGGTTAGGGATCAAATTTGCTCTATTGGCAGAAAGAGAGGAACTGTATGAAGATACTAGTAGTAGAAGATAATCCTGCGATCAACAAACTTTTAGTTCGTACATTAGAAAAAAATGGTTATACAGTCTATTCGGTATTCACAGGTAAAGAAGCAGCCGATATCATTGAGCAACAGGAATTTGATTTGGTTTTGCTAGATATCATGCTTCCTGAAATCGATGGTTATGAAGTATTTGCGTATATGCGGGAATATGATCTTCCTGTCATTTTCTTGACAGCCAAAGATCAGCTTTCTGATCGAGTCAGTGGCTTAAGATCAGGTGCTGAAGATTATATAACAAAGCCATTTGATCTGGAAGAATTACTAGCACGAGTGGAAGTTGTTCTTCGAAGAAATGGAAAAACCAACTCCAATAAATTACTGAGATGGCAGTATATCGAAATCAATGAAAAAACAAGAGCTGTCACTGCAAGAAACCAAGCTGTTTCTTTGACTCCTAAAGAATATGAATTACTTCTTTACTTAATTAGAAACAAAGGGATTATTCTGCCAAGAGAGAAAATCTATCAAAAAATCTGGGGAAGGGAAGAAGAGCCCAACTCTAGAACGCTTGATTTACACATTCAAAGAATCAGAAATAAATTACAATTAGGGCAGGACTTGCGTACGATTTATGGTGTAGGTTACCTATTGGAGGGATGAACTTGAAATATACGAGCAAAGTTTTCTTTTCATTATTATTCTTCTTTCTACTCATTTATTTGGTGGTCAGTGGTTTTACACTGCATGCGATTTATCAGCGCACAGTTTCTCAAGAAAAAGAAGTGCTGGTCAACCAGCAGAAAAATCTCTTATTGCTGTTGTCGACGAAAACAGACGGAGATGAAACAACAGATGAAATGAGAAAAAATGGTGAATTCGTAGCCGCAGCCAAAATCGGAGAGTTTGAGATTCTAGACAAAAAAGGCAAAACGGTTTTTACTACAAAGCCTACTTTGTTTGAAAAATACGAACCTCCAGAAGCGTTGTCTAATCGTACCGTGGAAATCAGCGACATGTCTACTGTTAAAAACAAACAGGTGCTTTATTCAACTTCAAAGATACCTGATACTGCCTATCGTTTAGCAACTTACCATCAAGCAAAAAACTATGAAGAAATCGTCAAAGATTCTCTTGTCTATTTTCGTCTGATCTTGCTCTTTTTACTTTTGGCCATTATTCCAGTCACTTATTTTCTAACAGGCATGATCTTAAAACCAATCAATCAGCTTATTTCCGTTGCCCAGCATATCACAGAAGGTAAGACGAAAGAACGGGCAATAGTCAATACTCAAGACGAGATTGGAAAATTAGGGAGCAGTTTGAACAATATGGCCGATAAATTGAGCCACGATCTAGAAACTCTCCGTCAGGCAAAGGAAAAGCAAGATTTATTCGTTTCTAGCTTTTCTCACGAAATTCGAACGCCGTTGACTTCCATTATTGGCTATGCTCAAATGTTGAAATGGGAAAAATTGGACCAATCAGCCGAAGAATCTGTCGATTATATCCTTGAAGAAAGCAACCGATTAAAACATCTGTCCAATGATATTTTGAAATTGATGGAACTGGAAAGAACAAGTGTCTCTCTTGAAGAAATCTCGACTAATATGATTAGCGATGATCTAAACAAGTTTCTTAAAGGAATGAAACAAGGGTTTACTTATACCATCGAACTAGAACCTGCCAATATTTTGCTAGACCTCAATCTTTTCAAGCTATTAGCCATGAATATTTTGGCAAATTCATTAGAAGCTATAGCAGAAGATGGAAAATTAGTGGTCAAAGGAATAAAGGAAGAAAAGCGTTATATTATGAAGTTTTCCGATAATGGTAGAGGGATACCAACAGAAAATTTGTCTAAAGTAACAGATGAATTTTTTACAGGAAATCCTTCAAGAACAACGAAACATTTAGGACTTGGATTAGCTTTAGTAAAGAAAATAACCGAATTGCATAATAGTTCTTTTGACATAGAAAGTACACTTGGTACAGGGACGACGATCACGATCGATTTTGCTTTAGGAGGGGAAATAGATGAAAATTAAATTATACCTTCTTTCTGCTTTCTTTCTGGTATTCAGCGCAGGATTGTTTTTTTTACCAGATATTTTAGCGAGTAGCATTACTACAAAAGAACAAAGAACAGTAGATATTTCTTCTTTAAGTTCAGCTTCTTCCTCTATCGAAACGGCAATGAGCAAAGCACAATCCTTTTCTATCATGGAAGAATCAGATCAGAGCCAATTAGATATGGTCAATCGGCTACGAGAGGAATTAAATCAGCTATTTCAAAAGCTAGCCATGCCAAAAGAGCCAGTGATTGTTCAAGACTATGAAGTTTTGATTTCAGGGGATAGCGTATTTTGGCAAATGGAATTCCTCACGCAAACAGGCTACGGAACGGCAATCATTGATGAAACGAACAAAAAAGTCGTACGGTTATCTTATTTTGATGAAGATCAAAATAACCGAGGAAAAAAAAAATCATAGACGATTACTTGAACTATCTTCCTCTAAAAGCAGATAAGATCGAAGAAGATGGTGAGATGATTACTGTCACTTTGAAAAATGGCCAGAAATTAAACTTTCTGATTGATGAAACGCGATTGTTGCTGAATTATGCATGAAGAATTACGTAGAAAGTAGGGGTGAATCTACCGTTTGCCAAAAGGTTGTAATCAGAATTTTGTCACAATCTTTTTTATATTACTCATGGTATCCAGATATAAATCAGATAGAGTTTGCTTATATTCTTAACAGCAAAGGAAAGATGAAAATCGAACCCCAAAAAAAGTTCTATTTTTTACTAAAAATATATTTTTTTACTGAATTCTGGTAAAATGAGATAAAAAGGTGTCATTCAAGGAGGATATGATGAAAACAATAGCTGATCCTTTAAAAATTGAGATTTTTAAAGCCAATAAAGAGTATATTCAGCAAAAAAAGATTGAACCTTTTGTATTAAAAGAATTTATGGAATTTTTTGAAACGGGTAAACGATTGAGATACGAGTCTAGTTACTTTGCTAGAAGAAGACAATTGGTTGTGGCCGCTTTGGCTTATTTTTATGAAAAGAACAGTGAGAACAAAGAGTGGTTGGAACAATTAATTTGGGAAGTTTGTAATGAATGGACATGGGCGCTGCCTGCTCACTTGTCAGAGCAAGTTTTATTCAACGATCAAGCAAGGGGTTATATAGACTTATTTTCTGCTGAAACAGGGCAGGCATTAGCTGAGATCTATGAGCAAGTCGGAGAAGAGCTATCACCTATCGTTGCGAATCGTATAAGAAAGGAAGTAGAGGAACGTTTGATCTTGCCTTTTGAAAAACAGTCATGGGAATGGGAACAAAAGAAAAACAATTGGAGTGCTGTGATTGGCGGATGCGTTGGGATGGCTTGTTTGTCCTTGCTTCCTAAACAAAGCGATCGTTTAGAACGCCTCCTGACAAAAGTCGATATTTCACTTAAGAACTATCTTCATAGTTTTGGAGAAGACGGTATCTGCACAGAAGGTGTGGGATATTGGGGTTATGGTTTTGGTTATTATATTTATTATGCTGAAAAGTTAGCCGAATCGACAGGGAATCATTATTATTTAGAGATAAATAAGGTTAAGAAAATAGCGGAATTTCCTGGGAAGGTAAGAATAAACAATACTTATCTTCCTTTTTCAGATTTTTCTCAACCCAACTTGCCAAGCGGTCTCTTAAGCTTTTGCGTATCGAGATTCGGAGCAGATATTCCTATAGAGACAGTCAGTTCTTTGGATTTTGACAAGTGTTACCGTTTTGCTCATCTCTATCATAACCTTCAATGGACAAAAAAGAAGGAGTCGAGTGTTTCTAACAGGCAGTGTGACTATTTTCCAGATGCTCAATGGTTTATCCTAAATTCAGTAAAACAAGATCTATTTTTCGCAGCAAAAGGTGGGGATAATCGAGAAAGCCATAATCATTTGGATGTCGGTCATTTTGTATTTGGAAATCACGAAGTATTGTTCCTAACAGACCTAGGAGCAGGGGAATATACTAAAGAATACTTTAATGAATCAAAACGGTATCAGTATTTTGTTACTTCAGCTAAGAGCCATCATCTCCCTATCTTAAATGGTTGTTCTCAAGTCGTTAACGACGGAAAAGCAGAAGTGGTAAGAACGGATTGCGCTAACGGGGAAATCACTTACAGCTTGGCCGAAACATATAGTACTGAATCTTATATAGAAAAATTTACCCGTCATTTTTCTGTTCATGAACAGAAAAAAATCTTAGTGCTCCATGATCGGTTTTGCTTCAATAAAGCAAAAAATGAGATCATAGAGAATTTTGTGTCTCCTATTGAACCAGTAATAGAGGAGAAAAAAGTTATTCTAAGAACAAGCAACGAAGTCGTTGAAATCAAATTCGATACGCGTTTTTTGATTAGCCTCAATGTGATAAAAAAACAATATCACCGGCACGATGGTGGTCTTTGTGAAGCGCATCAAATACAAGCGATGTATCAGGTTGCCAAAGAGGCTGAGATTATTACTTCTTTTGTACTTATGTGATAAACTTGAACACTTTAACTTAAAAAGGGCAGTGACAATCAACTTGTCACTGCCCTTTTTCGGAGTAAACCACTTTTCCTGCTAACTCCACGTTTATAAATCACACTATCCATAAAACAGGAAGAACTGTACTTATGCTTAGTGTAGGACAGCTTTTTCATTATCTCTTATTTTTCTACGTTTGACGTGGCGCAGCTGTCGATTGTCGGATAACTAATTCTGTACTAAGTAGAATCCGTTTAGCGATTCCTGGATTTTTAATTCGTTCGTCTAAAAGGTTCACGCCCATTTCGCCCATTTCTTCTGTAAATGCATGGACAGTTGATAAAGAAGGTGAGACATAACGAGAAATCGAAAGATCGTTTATTCCCATCACACTGATTTCTTCCGGCACACGAATCCCAGCTTCTGTCAATTTATGGATAATACCGATCGCAAATGAATCATTTGCAGCTAAAATAGCAGTTGGCAACTTTCCATTCCAGCTTTTCAATGCTTGCAAGGTCAGTTCTTCTCCTGTAGGGACATCCAAGCGACTATTTTCCTTCAAGATAAAATAGTCCTCTTTATATAAGCCATGAAATTGCATAACATCAATGTAAGTGTTAGTAGTTGGTGTCTTATATCGACGATAACTGTGAAGATTATCCGTTTCTTCAGCCCCAATAAAAGCGATATCTTTATGTCCAAGAGAAAATAAATGTCCTAAGGCTAGTTCAGTTGCTTGAGCAAAATCGGTGTTTACGGAATCATAGTTGTTCAAAGGGAAATTACTTCCTATTACACAGAAATGTTCATGAAGTGCTGCGAATTCATCGATTCTTTCCTGGGTGAATTTACCAATAGCTAAGAGACCATCCACTGATTCTATTGATTGATCATCTAAGTGAGAAATCTTCAATACGTTATATCCTAGCTCGGCAGCACGTTTTTCTACTCCTAAGCGAATGGACATATAATAAATATCATCTAATTCTTCCTCGTCTAAGCGCCATTGGATGATGCCAAGCGATCGTTCTTTTTTTTCTCCTATTTTTTTTATGGTTCGTTTCTGTTTCTTTTTTTGTTTATATTTCGTGTAATTCAATTCTTCAGCAATTTCAAAAATCTTCCGCTTCGTTTCTTCAGTAACAGATAAGGTAGGATCGTAGTTCAATACTCTAGAAACGGTAGAGATCGATACTGCTGCAGCTTTTGCGATATCAGTAATAGTGGCCATTTTGTACCCCTCATTCATTCAATTTCTTATATACAGTATATTTCTTTCAAGTAAAAAAGCAAAGTAAAAAAATTACAAATAAAAATATTTTACTAAAAACTATTGATTTTTCCTGAGTAAAAAAGTACTATCTTCTTAAGGAAGCGCTAACAAAAAAGAGGGGTGGGATAAAATTGAAAGGGATAGTAGCTGCGGTTATCGTTATTTGTAGTCTATTTTTAGCAATAGGATATACGAATGATAATCGTGAGCAAATAAATAATTTTAGTAAAAAACAAGAGGAAAAGTTAAAAGAAAATGCTCGAAGCGTTTCTGAACAAGAATGGCAAAACGATGAAGTACCTTTACGTGAAATAGTCTCTTTAGAGGGGACTATCATCAAATCAGATCGAAAAAGCAACAAAGTGGAAAATGGCGATCGCTTCTTATTGCGGACCCAAGGAAACGTTTTTATGATATTCAACGATCAGAATCAATGTTTTCGTGTAGGAGAGCGGATTAAAGTGTATGGAGAATATTATGGTTTTATAAAGGGACAGCTGATTGAAAGGGAGAACGAGAGTGAATGAAAGAAAGAGAGCAAGACAAACTAGCTTAATGTTCAATGATTGTTTATCAAAAGAAGATATTGAAGAAATGTTTTTGGGTTTGCTAGAGCCATTAAGCGTCTTTTATGAGAAACGACCCGGGCGCTTGAAGTTAGGAACGCATGGAACGGTATATACAGAAGATCGTAGACAAATCGAAGCATACTTAAGACCGTTATGGGGATTAGGACCTTTTATCACAAACAAGCCGCATCCTCTTACAGATATTTATCTTGAAGGGATAACGAAAGGTGTAGACCCAAGAAGTCCAGATTATTGGGGAGAAATCGATTCTTCTGATCAATTGATCGTAGAGATGGCTTCTCTTAGTACATCCTTGTTGCTGAATAAAGAAAATATCTGGGATCGATTAGAACCGCAGGCACAAAAAAACCTTCATCATTGGCTAATGCAGGTTAATGAATCTTCTTTACCGAGAAATAATTGGCATTTCTTCCGTGTACTGATCAATTTAGCGATGAAAAATTGTGGAAGAAGTTATTCAAAGAGTTTGTTGGAGAAGGATCTTGAAACGATCGAAAGCTTTTATCAAGGAGAGGGGTGGTATTGTGACGGGGTCGAGACACAAGTAGATTACTATGTTTCTTTTGCAATCCACTACTATAGTTTGATCTATTGCCGCTTCATGGAAAAAGAAGACCCGGCTCGTGTCAAAAGAATGAAGCAAAGGGCATGCTTGTTTGCCCAGACATTTAAATATTGGTTTGATGAAGAAGGAAGAGGGCTTCCATTTGGGCGTAGTTTGACTTATCGCTTTGCGCAAGTGTCATTTTTTAGTGCGTTAGTTTTTGCTAATGTCGAAGCATTGCCGTGGGGCGAAATCAAAGGATTGATCAGTCGACATTTGAAATATTGGAATCAACAAGAGATGCTGACAACTGATGGGTTGCTGTCAGTTGGTTATCATTATCAAAATATGGTTTTTGCGGAAGGATACAATGGCCCAGGATCCCCTTATTGGGCACTCAAAACGTTTTTGTTATTAGCAGTCCCTGATGATCATCCTTATTGGCAAGCAGAAGCACTCGGATTAAAAATAGAAGTACGTAAAAAAGCAGTGCCTTCTAGTAAAAATATGTATCAATATGATCAGACATTAAAACATGTGCAAGCTTTTCCGGCGGGACAGTTCATTCAAAATCAAAATCATGGGAGTGCGAAATACAGTAAATTTGTCTATTCAACTCTTTTTGGTTTCAGTGTGCCAAAAAGCAACGGATCATATGGTGAAGGGGCTTATGATAGTTGTTTGGCGTTGTCTGAAGATGGCCGTCACTTTCGGACAAAAGAATTAGATGAAATGTTTTCAATCGAGTTAGACCGAGTTGTCCATTTATGGCGTCCTTGGTCAGATGTGACAATAAAAAGTACAATCGTTCCGCTTGAAAACGGGCATTTGCGTATCCACGAAATATGGAGTGAACGGTTGCGGTATGTGTATGAAGGCGGGTTTAGTGTACCAATGGAAAATACAAACAGATGTATAGCGGGACAATGTGCCACAGCACGATCGATCATTGGTACTTCGAGGATTAAGAACATCATTGGATACAAGAAAGCTGGGATTATCCGACCTGAACCTAATACAAGTCTTTATTTTCCGATAACACTATTACCATATTTGACAGGCGTGGCTGAAAGCGGAAAACAAGTATTTATATCTGTGATCAGCGGTGTTTTACCAGACCAGGTTTTTGAAGAGCCTGCAGTAGAAATTATTGGGAGAAATATAGAAATCGGGCAACTAGGGCAAAGGATTAATGTAAAGTTGGAGGAAAAATACAACGATGGACAATAGAACAAATATAGTTGAGTTAGATTGGCTAGTTTCAGAAATTGATTTTATTGAAAAATAGGTGCATGAAAATCAAGAAAAATTTAAATTTCTCGTACCTGCTGCAGCTAGTAACAATCATGTATATGAAGCGGAAGAAAACACTGATTGGACGGCTAGTTTCTGGTTGGGGATATTATTTTTAACAAAAGAACTTTCTAACTCAAAAGATTTTGATCGAACGATCGAAAGTCAATTAGCTTCATTCAAAGAACGTTTAGAAAAAGATATAGCCTTGGATACGCATGATATCGGATTTTTATATCAATTATCAGCTGTTGCTGATTATCGATTGAATAAAAACGAGTCATCAAAACAAATAGCGATACAAGCAGCTGATCGATTGATGGAGCGGTATTCTCCCAAATCTCAAATTAGCCAAGCTTGGGGAGACTTAGATGATCCAAAGCAGCGTGGACGTATGATCATTGACTGTTTGATGAATCTGCCATTACTTTACTTTGCTACTGAGGCTACCGGTGATGAGAGTTATAAAACAGCTGCCTACAACCATGCGAAACAAACTCAAAAGTATATTGTGAGAGACAATGCTACCACTTACCATACGTATTACTTTGATGATGTTACTGGAGTGCCTAAATATGGTCGTACGCAACAAGGTTATTCAGATGAATCTTGTTGGGCACGCGGGCAAGCGTGGGGGATCTATGGATTCACATTAAGTTACTTGTATACGGGAGATGGTTCTTTTTTAGAGACCGCCACGCAACTTGCTGATTATTTTCTACAAGAGCTTCCTGAAGATTTGATTTGTTATTGGGATCTAATATTCAAAGAAGGTAGTCAAGAGGAAAAAGATAGCTCTGCGGCAGCAATAGCTGCATGCGGATTGTTAGAACTTTCCAAACAACTGCCTGTTTCAGATCATCGTCATTTCGATTACGAAGAAATGGCAGTCAAAATCTTGGGAGAATTACAAAAAAACTATACAACGAAACAGGTAGATGGATCAAACGGGCTGCTTCTCCATGCCGTTTATGATAAAAACAGCTTAAAAGGTGTAGATGAATGTGTGATCTGGGGCGATTACTTTTATGTAGAAGGGATCATTCGTCTAGCTAAAAAATGGTACTGTTACTGGTGATGTATAAGAAAAGAGGAGGATTCATATATGATGAAGCGATGGAAAAAAATGATGATTGGATCAATAGTTTTGGGAATGTCACTCGTATTTGGTGCTTGTGGTAATCAAGAAGGCAGTAGTGAAGAATCAGCAAATGAAATTACCGTTTCGACATGGAATTATGAAACAACACCTGAATTCAAAGCGCTCTTTGAAGCATTCGAAAAGAAAACGGGAATCAAAGTGAAAGCAGTAGATATTGCTTCAGATGATTATGACACGAAACTTACTACGATGCTTTCTTCTGGAGATACGACAGATGTATTGACGATGAAAAATCTTTTGTCGTATTCAAATTATGCTTTACGAGATCAGTTAGTCGATCAAACAGAACGAATTAGAGAATTAGATACTGATGCTGCTGAAGGAACATATGAAATGTATGATATCGATGGAAAAACATACGCATTGCCCTATCGAACGGACTTTTGGGTACTATATTACAATAAGAAAATGTTTGATGATGCAGGAATCCAATATCCAGAAAATCTAACTTGGGACGAATACGAAGATTTAGCAAAAAAGCTTAGTAAAAATGACGGACAAGTTTATGGAGCATATCAACATATCTGGCGTTCGACGATCCAAGCTATTGCAGCTGCTCAAAACGAAGCGAATCTTGTGGAACCAGATTATCGATTTATGACTGATTATTATGATCGAGCATTTATGAAATGGGATTCTTTTTCAACGCCAGAATTTGCTGGACTAGATAACTTTCGTAAAATGGCCAATGATGAGACCTTTTGGATTTCTTTGAAAAATACTTTTTTATATACCGCTGCTGTAGTGCCCGGCACACTTGTTTGTTCGTTAGGGCTAGCTTTACTACTAAATCAAAAAATTAGAGGGATGAAGCTTTTTCGTACGATATTTTTCTTTCCGTATGTTACTTCTTTAGTAGCAATTGCTGTTGTTTGGAATATGTTGTTTCATCCAACGATGGGTCCAATTAATATCTTTTTAAGGCGATTTATTGAACATCCTCCAGGTTGGACTTCAAGTTCAAATTGGGCGCTTTGGGCAATTGTAATTGTCAGTATTTGGCGCGGGATGGGTTATTACATGATTCTGTGCCTTGCAGGACTACAAAGTATCCAAAAAGAATTGTATGAAGCGTCTTCACTAGATGGAGCAAATCGATGGAAACAATTTTTGAATGTGAGATTACCTTCGTTGAGGCCAACTACTTTCTTTGTAACGATCATGCTTGTCATCAATTGTTTCAAGGTGTTTGACCTGGTGCAAGTGATGACGGATGGCGGCCCTGGTCGAGCGACAAATGTGTTGGTTTACCAAATCTACAATGAAGCATTCAAAAAATTTGATTTTGGTTATGCTTCAGCTATCTCACTTGTTTTGTTCGTAATTGTTTTGGGCGTTACGGTTGTTCAGTTTTCTTGGAATACGCGTCGTACTTAGGAGGTGTGATATGGAAGAGAGTGTTCAAAATGAAAGGAAAAAAGCAAAAATTTTTTCAAACGATATGACCTTTATTCAATGGTTGGGTATGATTCTGCTAATAGGGCTAGCTTTATTGACGATCATTCCTTTTTTATGGATGGTTTCTGCTTCATTCAAAGCAAATAATGAAGTGTTCACGATTCCGATTCAATGGATCCCTAAAACTTGGCATTTAGAGAACTATCTGGTTATTTGGTCTCGTATTCCTTTAGTGACGTTTTTTAAGAATACAGCTTTTTTAAGCGTTGTGATCACATTGATTCAGTTGTTTACTTCTAGTTTTGCTGCTTACGGGTTTTCTAAACTGAATTTTAAAGGGCGCGATATTTTATTTTTAGCATATATCGGCACAATTGCTGTCCCTTGGCAGTCTTATATGATCCCTCAGTTCATCATGATGAGAAAAGTGGGCTTAACAGATACGTTGTGGTCATTGGTGCTATTACAAGCGTTCAATGCTTTTGGTGTGTTCTTGTTGAAGCAATATTACAGTAGTATCCCAGATTCTTTATGTGAGAGCGCGCGGATCGATGGCTTATCAGAGTGGGGAATCTATCGAAAGATCATTTTACCCCTTACAAAACCGGCGATTGCCAGTTTGACGATCATCACATTCGTTAATACATGGAACGATTATATGGGGCCATTCATTTATTTGTCTTCTACGGAAAATAAAACAATCCAGTTAGGGTTGAAAATGTTTATTGGGCTATTTGATGCAGAGTACGCATTAATCATGGCTGCTTCAGTTGTTTCTGTTCTTCCTGTTGCTTTTATATTTTTAGCGATGCAAAAATATTTTGTAGAAGGGATCGCTTCATCAGGAATGAAGGAATAGGAGGCGATTATGAAAGAGCAGCGTTTTGACAAAAATGTTTATATGGAATTCTTTTATTGGTTGTATCAATCATTGGCAAGTAGCCTTTGTTTTTGGTGTGTCAATATCTTGTATATAGCAGCTGCGTTCCTTTTGTCAATAGATGGAAGGAATGTCTTTTCCCTTATTTTTTTTCTTTGCTTTTTATTGGTCCGGGTTGCATCGTGATGATAGGCATGACAGAAGAATTAGCAAAAGAAAAAAGTTTTTCATCAGTACGTTTGTTCATAAAGACGTTTCGCCGATTTTGGCTAAAGGGATTTTTTTATTGGCTATTTGCTTGGATAGTTAGTGTGATAGCGATTTTTGATTGTTTCTTTTTTATACGTTTTTCTTATGGAAAATGGTTGATTCCGTTGTTTGTTTTACTTGCTTGTTTATCAGTTTCCTTTAGCATCAACTGCTGGTATTTTCAGGTGAGAAATCCAGCGTCAAAACCAAATCAAGTTCTACGAATAGCGTTCTACTATACGTTGAAAAAATGGTATGTGAGTTTACTAGATTTTTTACTATTGACAAGTTTGTTTCTCTTCTTTTTCGTAAAGCCCCAATGGTGTATTCTACTAGGTCCTTCTATCGTATTTGGTTTGATTTACTTCAACAATCGTAAATTGATGAGAACGATGGATCTGTAGACTTTATAAATTGAAACTTTCAACCAAGAATGACAGTTTTTTATGTAAAATCTGTCATTCTTTTTCATTTTTTGAAACATATGGCTAAACAAATGAAATAAAACGTGCTATACTTCTGAATGAAACAGGTTTAGAAACTGTATCACTTATTTGTGATTATTTCTAACTAATAATTAAAAATAAAGCATAAAAAGGACGATGTTCAATGGCTGAAAAAATGAAACAAGGTTCGAAATCTGTAGTAGAAAGTTTGATTAACCATCACGTTGATTATGTATTTGGTATACCAGGCGCAAAAATCGATGGTGTATTTAATGAATTAGAGGATCAAGGTCCTGAATTAATCGTAACTCGTCACGAACAAAATGCTGCATTTATGGCACAAGCAATCGGACGTATCACAGGAGAACCAGGGGTTGTTATCGCAACAAGTGGTCCAGGTGCTAGTAACTTAGCTACAGGTTTGGTAACAGCGACAGCAGAAGGAGACCCAGTTTTAGCAATCGCCGGGCAAGTAAAACGAAGCGATCTATTGAAGTTGACCCATCAAAGCATGGATAATGCAGCGCTGTTCCAGCCAATCACAAAATACAGTGCAGAAATCCAAGATCCGGAAACAATTTCAGAAGTGATTGCCAATGCTTATCGTATGGCTAAGAGCTCAAAAAAAGGAGCGAGTTTTATCAGTATTCCTCAAGACGTAGTGGATGCGCCAGTTCAAGGTAATATCATCAAGCCATTGAGTGATCCTAAATTAGGTTCTGCTTCTGCAGATGATATCCGTTACTTAGCCGAACGTATCAGGGAAGCAAAACTACCGGTATTATTAGTAGGTATGCGGGGATCAAGCGAAAAAGAAACATTAGCTATCCGACAATTAGTTGAAAAGACAGCATTGCCTGTTGTAGAGACATTCCAAGCAGCTGGAGTGATCTCACGTGAATTAGAAGCGCATTTCTTTGGTCGTGTGGGATTGTTTAGAAACCAACCAGGCGATATGCTTTTGAAACGAAGCGACCTAGTCATCGCAATTGGTTATGATCCAATCGAATACGAAGCAAGAAACTGGAACGCAGAAAAAGATGCGCGGATCATTGTGATCGATGAAGCACCAGCTGAAATCGATCCGTTTATGCAGCCTGAAAGAGAGTTGATTGGCGATATCTCAGCTACTCTTGATTTATTGACAGGTTCATTAGAGCCTCAACAAGTGTCAGAAGATGCGAAAGAATATTTAGCTTCTCTTCAAGCAAAACTAACGGAGCGGGATATTGTCCAATCAAAAGGAGAAGCAGGTATTTTGCATCCTTTAGAAGTCATCAACACACTTCAGTCAAAAGTAACAGATGATATGACCGTTACTGTAGATGTAGGGAGTCATTATATTTGGATGGCACGCCACTTTAGAAGTTATGAACCCCGACATCTGTTATTCAGTAATGGTATGCAAACGCTTGGTGTAGCATTACCATGGGCAATTTCTGCTGCACTGGTACGTCCAAATACACAAATCGTATCAGTTTCCGGAGATGGCGGATTTTTATTCTCTGCCCAAGATTTAGAAACGGCCGTACGTAAAAAATTGAATATCGTTCATTTGATTTGGAATGATGGACGCTACAATATGGTAGAGTTCCAAGAAAAAATGAAATATCAACGGGCGTCAGGTGTAGACTTTGGTCCAGTTGATTTTGTGAAATATGCAGAAGCTTTTGGTGCTAAAGGAATCCGAGCTACAAGTGTAGAGGAATTAGAAAAAGCTTTAGAAGAAGGATTTGCGACAGAAGGACCCGTAATTATTGATATTCCAATCGATTACCGTGATAATGAGAAATTGGGAGAAACAATCTTACCAGATCAATTCTATTAAGGAAGTGTCGACATGACTGAAAAAATCTTATACCAGCACGGGACATTAGGAGCTTTGATGGCCGGTTTGATGGATGGAACAGAAACGATTGCTCATATATTGGAAAAAGGAACTCTGGGATTGGGAACATTGCATGGACTTGATGGTGAAGTTATCTTTTTAGATGGCGTAGCTTATCAAGGAAGATCAGATGGCTCAGTTGTCCAATTAGATGGAAGTGAACTTACCCCCTATGCAGCAATTACAGATTTTACGCCAGATACTAGTTTTTCTGTTTCAGAATCTGCAGATGGAGAACAATTGAAAAAAGACATCTTAGTAAAAGAAGATGGGGAAAATCTATTTTTAGCAGTGAAGATAACTGGATTATTCAAAAACATGCATATCCGTATCATGCCGAAACAAGAAAAACCTTATCGAAGACTAGCAAAAATTTCAGAGTCTCAACCAGAATTCCAACAAAGCAACATTCATGGAACATTAGTCGGGTTCTTTACGCCTGAATTATTCCAAGGAGTTGCTGCAGCGGGATTTCATCTGCATTTTATCGATGATACACATACATTTGGCGGACATGTAATGGATTTTGAAGTAACTGAAGGAAAAGTTGAGATTAGCCGCATTTCGTCCCTTGTACAGCACTTTCCAGTTGATGATCCGACTTTTGTTCATGAAACGATTGATTATGCTGATTTAGCAGCAGAAATCCAACAAGCAGAATAAAAAAGACAGCGAGATGCGTTTAAGGTAAACAACCTAACGTATCTCGCTTTTTTGAGAAGCAAACCTAGCGTTTACCAAAAAACTGAGCTATAATCTTTTCCATAGATTAAAAAGGAGCGGTTTTTATTATGTGGACAGAAAAACAGAAAAAAGATGCATACGAAATTCTATTATTGCAGCAACAAGGATTATTAGAAGCAGAAGATAACTGGTTAGCAAATTTAGCAAATTCATCTGCATTGTTGAATGAAACATTACCTGAGACCGTCTTTGCAGGATACTATTTATTTGATGGCAATGAATTGATTTTAGGACCGTTCCAAGGGCGAGTTTCCTGCACACGTATCAAGATGGGAAAAGGAGTTTGTGGAGAGTCAGCTGAAAAACAAGCGACATTGATCGTTGACGATGTCAAAAAACATGAAAATTATATTTCCTGTGATTTAGCCGCACAATCAGAAATCGTTGTACCAATGGTAAAAGAAGGTCATTTAATCGGTGTTTTAGATATCGATTGCGGAGTAACGAAAGGGTATGATGAAATCGATCAAGCATTTCTAGAAAAATATGTAGATCTTTTATTAGCAAATTTTAATATAAATGCTTTTTCATTTATTAATAACTAAAATTGACTATTGAAACAAAAAAGAAGAGAAATCAAAAATAAAAAGAGTCGGAAAGACAGTGGACATATCTGTTTTTCGGTTTTTTTATTTTTTTATAAAATCACAAGTGTTATTGGTTTTCATAATCATATTTTAATGGTATTATCATTTTAAATAATGAAAAATACATTAAGGATGGATGAAATATGAATAACGAAACTATCATTTTAGGAAAAAAATATATTTGCCAACCTATTGGCTTGAAACAAAAAGTGGTTGGAGAAGTAATCAGTAAATTAGAAAATTGTGTTGTGATCTGCGTAGACGAATATCATGACGTCGATCGCAATGAAATATTAGAAAAATGCGGAAAAGTAGTGGCAAAATACACTCACGTTTATGAGTTGGAAACGACAGAATATCTATATAATTACAGCAATAAATATGAACATACTTTAGTTTCATAAAGATTTTAAATAAAGTGCCTTCAAAAGCGAGGAGTCCAAGCTTTTGAAGACACTTTATTTAGTTGGCGTTGTTTTTTATATGTCACTTTTCTTTTTAAGTGGCACAATAATTGTAAATTTTCTTTAATTGATTCTCTATACAACCTGAATCTAGGTCAGTATATAAAAACTAGTTTCGTTTGCTTCACTGTCAGAAATTCTCCTTCGCTTCTTTTAGATTATATAAGATATCTCTAAAGTCCTTTTAGTTGCCAAAATTTAATAACAAATAAAGTATAATGATTATAGCTTCTCTAATTTCACTTAATTTAATTGTAGACATTATTTTTAAATAACAAACATAATCATTAAAAAAGTTTTTGTCATATCCTCAAGTACTTGTTCTAGCTTCCAGTATATGTTTCTATTTTTATCTTATTTTTTTAAACTAAAAGACGTAATTTCAAATGAAAATTTATTGAATAAAGATTCCATTATTATAGTGCCCACAACGAAACCAGCAGCATTTGCAATAATATCCCCTACATCAAATATTCCTAAATGAAAAACATATTGTGCTATTTCAATTAACCAGATACCCAAAACCACTATGCCTAGATGTTTTTTATTTAATGATAGTATCCAGCCTAATGGTATAAACATGATTATATTCAGCATCACGATTATCGCATCCCCATTGATAAAATCAGAAAGAAATGATAAAGGATTGGATTCTAGTCCTCTTATTCCAATCTTTTTTAAAAAGAGCAGATAAATTAATACTAAAAAATAAAGAATATAAAATCCAATGATTACTTCCTTATAAATTTTCTTTGTAAAAAAACTTAGTAAAAAAATATAGAGAAAAAAAGTAATAATTATTATTTGGATAAATGGAATCCAAAAATCAACATCTCCACTAGGAGGAAAAATAGAGAGTGAGTAAAAATAAAGATATTTCATGTAAAACCATCTGGAAAACAAAAACGATAAACATAGTAATGAAACATTTAAAAATAACAATTTTATTTTAATTTTTATGCTATTAATAGTAGAATTCTCCTTTCAAATTTGTTTCTATTATTATAACAAAAAAACATAAAGGAGCTATACTATGAAAAATATATGAAAAAAACTATTGCTCGCATTTTTAATACTAAGTTTTTTTCTGCAACAGTTGTAAACGCTGCTACCGCTATGACATATAGTGGGACTGGTATTTGGTCATGGAGATCTGTCAACAGTGGTCTACTTCAACTACACGTTCGTATACTGTTAGGCATAATCTAACTAGACGGAGTGCTGGAGCATCTACTGTGTTGAATGTTGCTATTGCACGGCAGAATCTGATAGGCTCAACTATAGTTTCTTCTAGGAATTTTTCTGGAACTAGCAACGGTACTTTCACAAGTTCATTAACTTCTGGCACGTATTTTCTTCGATTTGAAAGTAATGAGCGGGCCAAAACATTTGACATAAATGGAAGTGTCACGTATTAATATTCTATCTCCTTAAAAAAATTCTATAAATGACCAGTAAAAGTACAATTGGCCGTTCATTTTACTGGTTATTTCTAATGTTTTCTAAATAGATACTCATTATTTATGGTAATTTTTGATTGGTATTTTTTTATAGGAACTAATAAAGTTAAAATGGATTAATCTATAAAGAAAATTATTGAAGGAAAGACTGTTGACAAAGAAAAACTAAGTGTGACAATATACGCGAAATTCTAATTGTTAAATAAAAAGCAAAAAATTCAAATTTTTTTTTAAGCCAAAATAAAAAACGTTGATTTATCAACGTTTTTTACAGTATCTATTAGTCTCAACCATACATATATGGAGACGGCGGGAGTCGAACCCGCGTCCAAACACATCGCCACTTAAAAATCTACGTTCATAGTCAACTCATTTGAGGTTTCGCTTTACAGCTTGTCGAGTGACAGGCATTCTGTATCGCTAGTCTGATATTCTCTTTTTCAACTTACAGACGGAAAGTTGAAACGTATCCCACTAAAGTTAGGACCCTTACTCGAGCACATGGGCGATGCCGAGAGGATCTACGCTAACTGTTTTTAGGCAGCTAAAGCGTAAGAGTTGTTTTCGTTTTTAGCAGTTATATTTAACTGTAACGTTTTTACGTAGACGTAACCTACGAAACGCAATTCAAGCTCGACTGTGCCTGTCGAATCCGTAACGTCCCCGTTAGCTAACAAGGGTTACGTGTATTTTTCATACAAAATCAGTATAGCACATCTTGGGATAAATTCAATAAAAAAGCGGATGATACCCCATTATTTATATAAAAACTGTCCCTTTCTTAAGAAAAAATAAGTGATTTTTTTTAGAAAGGGTCCAGTTTCGAAAAAATGTCCTTAAATCAGATCAAAATGCTTCAATGCGTGGACAATCCCGCCTTCTGTATTTTTCTTTGTGATGAAAGTAGAAAGCTCTTTTAATCCATCATAGGCATTGCCCATAGCGATTTTGTTGTCGCAAGCTTCCAACAAGGCAAAATCATTCGGACCATCGCCAAATCCAAAAGTAGGAACTTCTTCTAATTGAAGTTCTTTCTTCAGTCGTTTGACACCTGCGCCTTTTGAGATTCCTTTCTTCACTGTATCAATCGAGTAAGGACCATTCCGATAAAAAGTTAGCTCAGGAAAATGTTCATGATAGTATTCGTCACCCGATTGAGATAAGATAAGTAACATATTTACTGTATTGTCTTTAAAGCCTAGAGGATCTATTTCCGGCACATCTGAATGGATAAAGTCATAAGCCTCGATCATTGTTTGGCTATGACCGGTACACCAGATTTTCTGGTCGTTATAGTAAGAAAGTTCGTGCCCATTCAACTGTACATGATCATACATTTTTTGACATTCTTCTGAAGAAAATGTCTGAGAGTAGATTTCTTCACCGTTTACTCGAATGAAAGAACCGTTCATGGTGACTGCAGAAGTAATGCCCGCATCTTCCATGATCGAGTGGATTTCTGCTTCTGTACGTCCTGTGGCGATGACGGGAAGAACGTTGTTTTCTTTTAATGCGTTCATAGCTTTTGCCACTTCGGGTGTGATTTTTGACTTCGCATCTAGTAATGTTCCATCAAGATCAAAGAAAGTGATTGCACGATAATTTGACACAAATAAAACTCCTTTTTTATTGGAATAAGTTTATCTTAACAAAGAATGAACAAAAGACAAACCTTTCGTGAAGAATTCCTGAACATATTGGTTCAGTCAACAATATAGAGTATACTATAAGAAGAGAATTTAGGAGGGAAAGAATGATTTTTTTCAGTATTGGTATCTTATTCTTAATAATTGGCAGTCTTTTTCGGATTCTGCCCTCAAAAGGAAACCTGCCTTTTTATGGGTACCATTCGCCTCTTGCCGCAAAAACAGACGCTCATTGGCGACTAGCACAAAAGACAAGCGGGAACTGGTTTTTCCTTATGGGCTTACTGATGACATTGATCGGTTATTATTTAAAGATATCTGGACATACGAATTATTTTTTGATCGAAATGCTATTATTGGTATTTCCAATTATGCCCATTTTTATTATGACAGAAAAAAAATTACAGAGATATGACCTGGAAACTGGAGGGAACGATAATGAATATTTTAATGATTGAAGATAATCAATCTGTTTCTGAAATGATGCAGATGTTTTTCTTAAATGAAGGTTGGGAAGCAACCTTCAAATATGATGGAAAAGAAGGGCTCGACGCCTTTTTAGAAAACCCCCAACACTGGGACATGATTACATTGGACTTGAATTTGCCTACAATGGACGGCATGCTAGTAGGAAGAGAGATCCGCAAAGTTTCAAGCACAGTGCCGATTATCATGCTGACAGCTAGAGATTCTGAAAGTGATCAGGTGATTGGCTTAGAGATGGGGGCAGATGATTATGTGACGAAACCTTTCAGTCCGCTGACGCTTATTGCTCGAATGAAAGCTTTACATCGCCGTAGCGAGTTGGCAGAAGCAAGAGAAGAAGCAGCGGTTTCAGATGATCATTTTGATATTGAGACCAGTCATTTCAAGATGAATACGAAAACACGAGAAGCATATCTGGACAATCGGCCCATCGAAGGCTTGACGCCTAAAGAATTCGATCTATTGTTTACTTTAGCAAAAAAACCACGACAAGTATTTTCTCGGGAACAGTTGCTTGAACTAGTCTGGGATTACCAGTATTTTGGTGATGAACGGACAGTAGATGCCCATATCAAGAAATTGCGTCAAAAAATTGAAAAGGTCGGACCACAAGTTATCCAAACTGTTTGGGGAGTCGGCTACAAATTTGATGATTCTGGTGTTGCCTAATGCGTTATTTGTATCAGCAACTCTTAGCTTTTTGCGGAATGGTCGCGTTGATCTTATTGATCGTCGGAGTTTCTTTTACGCAACTGACAAAACAGACGATTGAAGAAAACAATTATCAGCAACTGTTTGGATATGCTGAATCAGTTGAAAAGACAACGCAGACCTATGCCGATACACTTCCGCAGTTTAGTCAAGATCAGGCATTTCAAAATGCATTGCTGCTGACGGAGCAAGTACTGACAGAACAAAATGTGAATTTTATATTCATCGACAAAAATGAACGTGTCATTTATCCGACCAATACAGCATTGCTGAACTTTACCTTAACAACGGATCAATGGAAAAATCTGAGGAGTGGGCGTCAAGAGAAATTCACATCGAATAAAAACATTTTAGGGCAAGCACAGGCGACCTCTTACGCACTTGTACCATTCAATTTGAATCATGAATTCTATGGAGCACTTGTAGTCAGTCAACCTGCGCGAAATATCGATAACAGTGTTCGTCCAATTACACTGAACCTGTTCAAAGGTTTCATTTTTTCCAGTATTGTGGCGGTCATTGCCAGTTATGCTTTTGCAGCATTCCAAGTCAAGCGGATCAATCGTTTAAGGAATGCGACGAAAGAAGTGACGAATGGCAATTTTGATGTACAGCTTCCCGTACATGATAAAGATGAATTTGATGAGTTAGCAGATGATTTCAATAAAATGACGAATTCACTGAAAGAATCTCAAGCAGAAATCGAAGAACAAGAAAATCGTCGAAGACAATTCATGGCAGATGCTTCCCATGAGATGAGAACACCTCTTACGACAATCAACGGTCTTCTGGAAGGGTTGGAATACAATGCAATCCCTGAGAATCAGCGAGAAAACGCGATTAAATTGATGAAGAATGAAACAGAGCGTCTGATCCGTTTAGTAAATGAAAATTTGGATTATGAAAAAATCCGTACGAATCAAATCAGTATGGTCATTAAAAAATTCAATGGTACAGAAACATTGAGGAATATTGTTGCCCAGTTAGAAGCTAAAGCAGAGGCAGCAGGGGATACGTTGACACTGAAAGCCGATGATGATATCGATGTTTACGCGGATTATGACCGTTTTGTCCAAATCATGGTCAATATTATTCAAAACGCGATACAATTTACCGAAAACGGCCAAATCATGGTCACCCTGGAAAAAGGCTATCTTGAAACGATCATCACGATCGAAGATACGGGAATTGGAATGTCTGAACAACAAATGAAAAGTATATGGGATCGCTATTATAAAGTAGATCCTTCAAGAAAAAATACAAAATATGGTGAATCAGGATTAGGTTTACCAATCGTGCAGCAGCTTGTTCGCCTGCACAAAGGAAAATTAGAAGTAGAAAGCGAACTAGGAAAAGGAACGAAATTCACTGTTCGTTTGCCTGACGTAGAAATCAAAGAAGAATAAAAAAACAAGTGATATAAAAGATCATGAATCGATCTTCTATATCGCTTGTTTTTTTATTATAAAATGACTGATTTAACCCGCAGGCTCTAAACGATCAATGTAAGGACTCTGGGCAATAGTAGCGTCATGCGTAAAGAGTAAGATACCTTGATTTTCTTCATGAGCTAAATAAGAAAGCAAGTGGAGCAGTTCTTGAATCTCCAATATGCTAAGTTCATCAAATGTATCTTCAATAACAATATTGTTTCGTTTGGAAAGCAACGCATGAAGCAATTGAAGCTTTACTTTCTCAAAAGGCGTAAGCTCAGTCGCCGCACAATTAAGTAACGAAGAAGAGATATCAAGTTTTTCTTGATAGGCTAAACGATCTTGTTTGATTCCCTTTTCTGGTAAATCTAACAGCACATGGTCTTTGAGCTTTAGGTAAGGAAACATTGGCCAATCTTTTTGAACGATGGCGAAATTTTCCAGATTAGCAACTAGAACTTCTTTTTTTAAATGTTCCAATATCTTATCCTGTTTTTCGAGGGGACACAAGATAACGGTCAAATGGTCAGCGTTAATCAAATATTCAGGTTTCATTACGTTTAGACCTCCTGCTTTGCAAGTGATGGATAAAAAAAGTGAATGGCAATAGGCTGAGAATCAGACAGCACCCGCTAAGTCCAACAAGTGTTTGGGCAAAGCCTCTAAGAATATCTGTGAAAAACAGATCATTTTGAAAATCGATAGTAAAGAAAGTCTGCTGATCCATCGGAATCGTAAGTCCGCTTACTGAAGTCAAGATATCACGGATATCTGGCAGCTCAGCAGTCTTTAAGACAAGAAAATTGATCCTTTGAAGCAGTGTTTCATAAACCGACTGGAAGCTGACGATCCACAATAAAACCAAGATACAACAAAGAAAGAGAGGAAAGAACAGCTGCCAAAAAATAAAAAGGAACAGTTTGGCTTTAGAAAGACCAGTCAGGCGCCAATTCATCAATTCTTGCTGGTTTTGCCTGAGTGAATAGTAAAAGAAAAAGATAAAAAAGAAGGCAAATAGAAAAAATAAACTGAATATGCCTTTTAGATAAAATCGGCTAGCTAATTCTAAAGCCGGAAGAAGCTCCGTAGATGCAGAAGCACCAATAAATGAAAGCCGATCTTGGACTTGATTCGCTAAAGCCGATTGCAAATGGTAGAGAGTCAGGCATGCTATCAATAAAAAAGCAGAAAAGCTTGAAAATAAACAATAGAGTATTGTCTGCTTTTTGTAATAAATTAATCGAGCAGTAGCATAGCGGATCATTTTCATACTTTTCACCTCTATAAAAAGTATAAAAAATGAATATGAATAAAGTATGAAATTCCTTTAGTAAAATCACGAATTAAAACCAAAACCAGGAAACCTCTTGCAAAAAGCAAGAGGTTGTGAAAAAAGAGCTGCGACAAGATGTTTGTCGCAGCTCTTTTCAGATTTGTTTTATCATTCGGAAGAACTTGTGGTCGTTCCGTGAAGTTCTTGATACGTTTGTGTTTTATAAAGATCCACAGTTGATTGTCCGTTGTGTTGACTAAAGACACTAGTTGATTTGTCACCTAGAGATTTTTCAGCTTCTTTTAATTTCCCTAAACCATTCTTGTAGTCATAATCACTGGTATCAATTGGGTCTAACCCACTATTCGTATAGAAACGAAGAAGATCACCGTTATTGATTTGATCAGAAACAGCTAACTGTTTATCAACTTTTTCTTTGAGTGAATCAATTTCATTCTGTACTTCCTCAGTAGGTTCAGTAATGGCTTCACCAGTTTCGTTACTGTAGATGGTACCACCGTAGTAAGTATATTTTGGAGTAACAAAATCGCCATCACGGAAAGAAACAAGCTGTTCATGATCTTTCGAGAATAGATCTTGTCCTAACTGAATATAATTTTTTGTATCTACACCTAGTAAATGGAGCAGTGTAGGCAAAGCATCAACTTGGCCGCCATAAGTGTGATTGATCCCGCCTTGTGTTTGTCCAGGAATATGGATCATATAAGGGACACGCTGCATTTGTGCATTGTCATAATTTGTCCAAGTAGAACTTGTTTTTCCAACTAGTTCAGCTAGATTTTTATTTCTAGAATTCGAGACACCATAATGGTCACCGTAAAGAACGATAACTGAATTATCATACAAGCCGCTTTCTTTCAAATAGTTGAAGAATTCTTGTACGGCAGTGTCTAAATAATTGGCTGTCGCGAAGTAACCGTTAATCGTCTCATCGTTTGTATTGGCTAACGGGAATCCAGCTTCGTCATTGGTGAATTTCGAATAAGGATAATGGTTAGATACAGCAATGAATTTTGAATAAAATGGTTGTTGCAGACGTTCCAAGTATTGTACAGATTGTTGGAAAAATGGTTTATCATGCAAACCGTATTGGAACGAATTGTCATCATTAACGTCATAATAAGAAGAATCGAAGAAATAATCATATCCTAAATTCTTATAGGTCTCGTTTCGATTCCAGAATGTGCCGGCGTTCCCATGAAACACGGCACTCGTGTAGCCTTCTGTTTGACTTAAAATATCAGGTGCAGCTTGGAAAGTATTTTTTCCGCCTAATTGTGTGAACAAGGAGCCTTGATTCAAGCCAAACAATGAATTTTCCATCAGCGTTTCCGCATCACTTGTTTTTCCTGCTTTTACTTGATGGAAAAAGTTGTCAAAACTGAACGTGCTGTTGCTGTGATAAAGACTATTGATGAAAGGTGTAACTTCATGTTGGACACCATTCTCATCTGTCAATTTATAATCGATCAAGAATTGTTGGAAGCTTTCTAAATGGATATAAATCACATTTTTTCCTTTAGCAAGTCCAAACAAATCATCATTTGGTGCTGCGTAATGTTCTTTTACATAATTTTCTACTTCTTTCATATCATTGGGGCTTGCTTCTGCCCGCACTTGGTTTGTCTGGTAAGTTTGAACGCCGTCGTAAACCATGAAAGCATTCAAGCCAAGATATTTAACCAAATAATCCCGAGAGAATGTACGAGTCAATAATTCGGGACGATCAGCTTCCGCCATAAAAAGATTTCCTGAGAAAATCATAACGGCTAATGTAGAGATCGCAAAAGCCATTCTTGCTCGAATCGGACGAGGGTCCAACTTGATTTTTTTGGCGATCAGTAGAACAGTCAAGATAATGAAATCGATCCAATAGATCACGTCATATGGGCGAAACAGTCGAATGGCACTTTCTCCCAGACCACTTGCTACTTTCCCAGCACCTAAAATCGTGTTGATCGTAATGAAGTCCGTGAATTCTCGATAATAAGTGACATTCGAAAAAACAAGCAATGTCAAAAGAAAATAAATGACCATCATCGTGATATAAGCAACTCTGGGGCGTCTGATATAAAGAGCAATTCCAAGTAATAACAGTGTAGTTGCAATAGGATTGATAAACAAGATAAAGTATTGAATGCCACTTTCAATTCCAAGATGGAAATCGACCAAATAGGCAAAAATCGTTTTCAACCAAAGTAAAACGACTAGTAAAGAAAAAAATCCGAGCCTCTTATTCAAAAAGGCAGGTGTTTTTATATATTTCAAGATAATCTTCCTTTCTGCACTTCTTAATCACAGAAGTGTCATGAAACCATGTTACACAGCTCACTTATTCTCATTTATTTTACTAGTATGACAATATAGTGTCAATTGAAACCAGAACTTTGTGCTGTTTCATTAAGTTTTTCTTTAAGCTTGATGAAAAAGGAGCAGTAAGACAAGTCCTATGTTTTTTGTTATACTTGAGAAGAGAAAGCTAAAGCAGGTGAAGGAATGAAAGTACAAGTAAAAAAAAGAGCAAGCAGTCGATTAAAAAAAGGATACCCACTGATCCAAAAAGAAGACCTTGCACATCCCCAAAAAGAAACCACGCAATGGGTGGAATTAGTTGATCCGCAAAACCAATTTATCGCAAAAGGATATCTAGGAAAGCAGAATAAAGGGATCGGTTGGGTATTGAGCCAGCAGGATATCCCATTTGATCAATCATTTTTTGAAGAACTTTTTGTGAAGTCAAAAGAAAAAAGAACTTTCTTTTTTTCAGATGATTCTACTACCGCTTTTCGTATATTCAATGGAGAAGGAGACGGAATCGGCGGTCTGATTATTGATTATTATGCAGGTTATGCTGTTTTTTCTTGGTATAACGAGACGTTATATACACATCGTGAATTATTGATTCAAGCTTTTCGTGAAATCTATCCGGAAATCATCGGCGGATATGAGAAAATTCGTTTTGAATCAGTGAATCTGCCTGAGAGCCAGTTCATTTACGGAAAAGAGGCACCGGAGCCCTTGGTCGTAAAAGAAAACGGAGTAAAATTTGCCGTTTATTTGAATGAAGGATTAATGACTGGTATCTTTCTAGACCAAAAAGAAGTACGGGGATCATTAGCAGAAGGTTTCGCTTCTGGGAAAACAGTTTTGAATATGTTTAGTTATACCGGCGCCTTTTCTGTTGCTGCCGCAATGGGAGGGGCAATCGAAACGACAAGTGTCGATCTAGCAAAACGCAGTTTGAAAAAAACACAGGAACAGTTTGAAGTGAATGGCCTGGATGTCGATCAGCAAAAAATCATTGTTATGGACGTATTCGAGTACTTCAAATACGCAAAAAGAAAACAATTTTTATATGACATGATTGTATTGGATCCACCAAGTTTTGCCAGAAACAAGAAAAAAGTCTTTCGCGTAGCAAAAGATTATGGGGAACTGATCAAGGATAGTCTGGATATTTTAGCAGAAGATGGGATACTTATTGCGTCTACAAATGCTGCGAATGTCTCGATCGAACAATTCCAAACAATGATCGAAGAGGAATTCCATGCCAAGAATGTTTCTTTTGAACAACTTGCTTTATATCGTCTGCCAAAAGATTTCCAGACGACGGATACCTTTTTAGAAGGCAATTATCTGAAAGTGTTTGTTTATCAAATTAAAAATAACCATTAGAAGGAGCGATGCAGAGTGGTTCGGATAAAGGGATTGAATATAGGAAGCGGTAGACCAAAGATTTGTGCGCCTCTTATCGGAGCCGTCCGAGAGGAAGTATTACGTGAAGCAGTTCTTGCACGTGAAGCAGGGGCCGACTTAGTAGAATGGCGAGTCGATCATTATCGTAAGGTTTTTTCTTTTGATGAAGTTGCAGAAACATTGGTTCTTATCCATGAGATGCTTGATGGATTGCCGTTATTATTTACGTTCCGTACCTTAGCTGAAGGCGGAGAACAAGACATATCGATCCGTCAGTATCGCGATCTTTATGAACATGTGATACACACTGGATTAGTAGATATGGTCGATATCGAGTTGTTCAAAGTTGAAAGTTTAGGGAAAGGACTGATAGAGGAAATCAAATCTTTAGATATCCCTTTGATCATCAGTAGTCATGATTTTAAAGAAACACCAGCTGACCCTGTCTTGCTTTACCGACTGAATGTCATGGAATATTTTGGCGCTGATATCGGAAAGTTGGCAGTGACTCCCAACAATGAACGAGATGTTTTGCGGTTGATGGAGTTGACTAGACGGGCAAATGCTTTTGTCTCCATGCCTATCATTACGATGTCTATGGGCGATCTGGGGAAAATTTCTCGTCTGGCTGGCGGAACGACAGGCTCCGTCATGACGTTTGGTTCCTTAAACAGTGATTCTGTTTCTGCTCCAGGACAATTACCGGTCAAAGCATTGAAGCAAATTATCCAATTATTAAATGAACCGTTGTAGAACAAGTTTGAGGTGATATTTTTTGGCAAAGAAAAAAATAGTAAAAACGAATGCGATCCGTATGGTCGAACAAAAAAAGATTCCCTATACAGAACACGAATATGAATGGGACGAAAACCACCTAAGTGCGTCCTCTGTCGCCGAACAGCTCCCAGAGAGCCAATCTCGTATATTTAAAACACTGGTTGCTGTGGGCAATGTGACGGGGCCTCTTGTTGCTGTGATACCAGGAGAAGCCGAATTGAATCTAAAAAAATTAGCAAAAGTTTCAGGGAATAAAAAAGTAGAAATGCTTCATTTGAAAGATTTGGAAGCAACGACCGGATACATACGTGGTGGCTGCTCGCCTATAGGAATGAAAAAACTATTTCCTACTTATTTAGATCAAATCGCAGAAAACTATGATCAAATCATTGTATCAGCTGGCAGAAGAGGGCTGCAGATGGAATTAGCTCCTCAAGATATCTGTGCATTAACGAGCGGACAATTTGCAGATATAAAACAATAAATCATACGTATAAAAGAAAGAAGGAGGCCGGGATGTTGTTTGCCCAGTCTCCTTCTTTCTTTTTTATACATTATGCTCTTTGCCCAGCATTCATTCCTGCTACATGTCCTGTAGCGAAAGCCGCTGTGATATTAAAGCCGCCAGTATAACCATTGACATCCAGTAATTCTCCGGCAAAATACAGACCATCAATGATTTTACTCTCCAACGTTTTAGGATGAATTTCCTTTAGAGAAACCCCTCCGCCAGTTACAAATGATTTCTCAATAGGAAAAGTCTTGTTGATTGATAGCTTAAACTCTTTGCATAATTGAACGAAATCTTGAATTTGTTTTTGAGAGGCTTGTTGTCCTGTTAGGCTGTCCATTTCAAGCCGCTCAAGAAAGAAAACCAACAATCGCTCAGGTAATAGACCGTGCCAAGCATTTACTAAGTTCTTTTTGGTGGCTTTACTTTTTTCTGTCAATAAATGAATAAGCTCTTGTTTGGTTTGTGTAGGGAAACAATCCAGAGAAAGCGTCACTGGTTCTCCCGTTTTCTCTAATTCTTTATTGACAAAACTTGAACAACGCAGTGCAGCCGGACCAGAAATACCGAAATGGGTGAAAAGCAAATCCATCGTATGTTCAGTCAATACACGGCCTTTTTTATTTAGAACACGTAAAGTGATGTCCTGTAAAGAAAGCCCTTGAAGTATTTTCTCTTGAATATACGGTTCATCCGATATCAAGGGGGACTCTGTCGCATAAAGAGGCGTCACCGTGTGACCTACTCGCTTCACGATCTTGTACCCATCTCCAGTAGAACCAGTAGAGGGATAAGTCCGACCACCAGTCGTTAAGATAACGGCAGGAGCATGGAACTCTTCGAATTCCGTGCGTATACCGTAAATTTTATGTTCTTTGTGGATCAATTTCTCTACTCGAGTAGAGAATAGGATCGTCACATCTAGTTCTTTCAGACGATTAAGTAATGCTTCGATAATCGTTTTTGATTTATTTGTCACAGGAAACATCCGTCCATGATCCTCTTCTTTTAAATGTACGCCTTGTGATTCAAAGAAGTTCATGATATCGAAATTATTCCATTGCGCAAATGTACTATATAAAAACTTTCCATTTCCAGGAATATGTGCGATTAAATCATCAACAGGACGATTATTCGTGACGTTGCACCGACCACCACCTGTCATCAGTAGTTTTTTCCCTGCTTTTTTGTTTTTTTCAATCAAAAGTACGCGTGCGCCTTGTTCAGCTGCACTGATCGCTGCCATCATCCCGCTTGTTCCAGCGCCGACTACGATCACATCATACAGTTTTTCCATTCCCTCACCTCAAGGAAAGTGTAGCATATTTGAAGAAAGAAAACAGAAAAAAATGTTTTGAGCCAAAAGAGAAAATGAGCTAAAATGAGGGAAGATAAGCAAAGGAGCGTGGAACGATGACAAACGCAACAGAATATGTTCAAGCAATTCAAGAAAAGCTACATCAAAAGGATCAAGGACAAGAAGAATTTTTACAAGCAATCGATGAATTTATGCCCACAGTAATGTCTTTTTTGGACACTCATCCCGAATATATCGAAAAGAATATTTTAGAACTTTTAACAGAACCAGAAAGAATTATTCAATTTCGAGTACCTTGGCAAGATGATAAAGGAAACTGGCGAGTAAATAGAGGCTATCGTATCCAATACAATTCAGCTATCGGCCCTTATAAAGGTGGATTACGCTTCCATCCCAGTGTCAACCTAAGTATCTTAAAATTTTTGGCTTTTGAACAGATTTTCAAGAATAGTTTAACTGGTCTGCCAATCGGTGGGGGAAAAGGTGGGAGTGATTTCGATCCTAAAGGGAAATCTGATAATGAAATCATGCGTTTTTGTCAAAGTTTCATGTTGGAATTGTCAAAACATATCGGGCCATCGATTGATGTTCCTGCGGGAGATATCGGTGTAGGAGCTAGAGAAATCGGCTATTTGTTCGGCGAATATAAACGATTGAAAAAATATGATACTGGTGTGTTGACAGGTAAACCTCTAGATTTCTGGGGAAGCAAGATACGTACAGAAGCGACTGGATATGGATTAGTGTATTATGTCAAACATCTATTGAACGAAGAAAAAGATTCATTTAATCAAAAAACAGTTTTTGTTTCCGGAAGCGGGAATGTAGCTATTTATGCAATCGAAAAAGTGCAAGAGCTAGGCGGGAAAGTGGTTACATGTTCAGATTCCAACGGGTACATCTATGATCCAGAAGGAATAGATGTGAAACTATTGAAAGAAGTCAAAGAAATCAATAGACAACGTTTGACGGAATACGCGAACCAACGTCCTTCTGCTGTTTATCATGCTGGAGAATCTGTTTGGACATTGAAAGAAAAGGCGGATATCGCTTTGCCATGTGCTACTCAAAATGAAATAGACGAAAGCTTGGCTGAAATCTTAGTAGAAAATGGGATCAAAATCGTAGCAGAAGGCGCTAATATGCCATGTACAGTAAAAGCTGTTTCTGTTCTTCATGAAGCAGACGTGTGGTATTGTCCAGGAAAAGCTGCTAATGCTGGAGGTGTGGCAGTATCTGCTTTAGAAATGAGTCAGAACGCCCAGCGATTGACTTGGGAAAGAGAAAAAGTGGATGAGCAGCTGGATCAAATCATGGAAAAGATTTACCATACGTGTCGCCAAACAGCCGCTGAGTATGGCGATGAAAAGAACTTGCTTCTTGGAGCAAATGTTGCTGGATTTGAAAAAGTTGCCAAAGCAATGGCAGCAGAAGGTTTAGTTTAAAAAATGAAATTTTCTTGGAAATATTGTCAGCATTTTGTTTATTTGCTTGAAAAATAATAAAAAAAAACGTAAAGTATTACCTGTAGAGTAAACCTATAAGGAGGAGAACAAATGGCACACATTCATTTTGACTATTCAAAAGTAGCACCGTTTGTCAATGAACATGAGTTAGGGTACATGCAAAGCCAAGTAACAGCAGCCCACAACGAATTACGGGAAGGAACTGGTGCAGGAAGCGACTTCCGCGGCTGGATCGATTTACCAACGAACTATGACAAAGAAGAATTTGCACGTATCAAAGAAGCAGCTAAAAAAATCCAATCTGATTCTGAAGTATTAGTTGTTATCGGTATCGGTGGTTCTTATTTAGGCGCTCGTGCAGCGATCGACTTCTTGAATCACACATTCTTCAATCTATTAGATAGCGACACACGCAAAGCACCACAAATCTTCTTTGCCGGAAATTCAATCAGCTCAACATATATCGCTGATTTGATCGAAGTAATCGGTGATCGCGACTTTTCAGTAAACGTTATTTCAAAATCTGGAACAACTACTGAACCAGCGATTGCTTTCCGTGTATTCAAAGAGCTTCTTGTTAAGAAATACGGACAAGAAGAAGCAAACAAACGTATCTACGCTACAACAGATAAAGCAAAAGGTGCAGTTAAAGTAGAAGCAGATGCAGAAGGTTGGGAAACTTTCGTGATTCCTGATGACATCGGCGGACGTTTCTCTGTATTGACTGCTGTTGGTTTGTTACCAATCGCTGTTAGTGGAGCAGATATCGACGCATTGATGCAAGGAGCTGCTGATGCAAGCAAAGCTTATTCAAGCGACAAACTAGAAGAAAACGAAGCTTACCAATACGCAGCAATGCGCAACATTCTTTACCGTAAAGGCAAAGTAACTGAGTTATTGATCAATTATGAACCAGGAATGCAATACTTCTCAGAATGGTGGAAGCAATTGTATGGCGAATCTGAAGGAAAAGACCAAAAAGGCATCTATCCTTCAAGCGCAAACTTCTCAACTGATTTGCACTCTTTAGGACAATTCATCCAAGAAGGACGCCGCAACATTTTTGAAACAGTTGTGAAAGTTGAAAAACCTCGTAAATCAATCACGATTCCTGAACAAGCAGAAGACTTAGACGGTCTAGGCTACTTGCAAGGAAAAGAAGTGGACTTCGTAAATACAAAAGCATTTGAAGGAACATTGCTTGCTCATACAGACGGTGACGTACCTAACTTGCTAGTCAAAATTCCAGAAATGGATGCTTACACATTGGGTTACACAATGTACTTCTTTGAAATTGCTGTAGGTATTTCAGGTTACTTGAATGGCATCAACCCATTCGACCAACCAGGTGTAGAAGCTTACAAGAAAAACATGTTCGCACTTCTAGGCAAACCAGGCTTTGAAGACCTTGCTAAAGAATTGAACGAACGCCTGTAAGATAAGGGTTTCTCGCTAGATTTAAAAAATCAGTGATAGAAACATGTTCGCTTCTAAATAAAATTAGTGATAGTTTTAGTGATAGTGAACTTAAAAAAAGCACTCAATTTGAGTGCTTTTTTATTTGCTCTTCTATATAGTTTTCTAGTTGATTCATTGATCTTTTTTTCACTTCGGGAGAAATATGGGCATAGACTTGTGTAGTAGAAACATCTTTATGACCTAAAAAATCTTTGATATCTTCTAAAGGTATTCCCGCTTGTCTCGTTCTAGCTGCAAAAGTATGTCTACCATCATGCACAGTTATGTGGGGGAGACTGGCACGTTTTTCAATTCTATGAGAAGCACCGTTAACGGTTCGATCTCTTATTGGAATACCTTTATTTTTACCGTAAGTATTTATAAAAATAAATGCTTCGTGGTCATCTGTTTCAGGTAAAAAACCAAATTCTTTTATTACTTGATTTCTTAAAGTCAATAAGGCTTTCTTTACTCGTTTTGTCATAGGCAATGATCGTGTACCAGATGGGGTTTTTGTGTCATCTGTAATAATCAAACCTTTGTTAGGTCCTTTTTCAGCAGCCCCAAGTCGTTCACGATTAATATTAAGTGTATTCTGAGAAAAATCAATATCAGCCCATTGAAGCCCTAAAGCTTCTGATTTTCGCAATCCTTGATCAAATATAATAAGAAAAAAGGGATACCATATAAATGATTTTTCTTTTTTGGCAAATTCGAGAAATAGTTCAGATTGATCAAAAGTATAATATTTAACTTTCTTTTTATCAGATGGATTTCTTGGAAACTCAACAAAACTAGTAGTAGGGTTATTCTTTATATATCCTAACTGAATAGCTTTTTTGAAAGCATTGCTAAGAGTGGCGTTAATACTTTTGGCTGTTGTTACTGAGAGACCTTCCTTAGTTCTCCCCAAACCCTTTTTAGTAAGTAACTGATTGATGAATCTTTGATGATCAGCTCTAGTATATTTATCTAGTTTATATTTTCCAATATATGGATTGATGTACATTTTTATATTTGCTCTGTGAACAATTCTTGTTCCTTCTTTAACATTCATTTTATAGTTATTAATCCAATCGTCCATAAACTTTTCTATAGTCAAATTTTTAGGGTTTTTTTGTGTATATTCTTCCGAAGCTATTTCGCCTTCGACAATTTTTGCGAATCTTTCTGCTTCTTCATGACTTTTAAACCCTTTTTTATGAATCTTTTTCTGTAGCTTAGTACCAGGATCAATTCCATTTGATATATAGACTTCATAACGATATTCTTTTGATTTTTTTAAATAGTACTTTTTAATGGAAGCCATTAAAATCAATCCTTTCGTATTTCATTCCTAATAATAAGAATATTTTAGGGGAGGTATGTTATTTGAACGAATATTTAGAAAATCGTCGTATTAGCAGAGTTTTTTATACGAACTTATGTTCTTTTGCGTTTAAAAAGAAAAGCCCGAAGGCCAGTCTTTATTGTAAATTTAAGTTAATATCATATGTGTGATACGAGTTTTCATCATCATAATTATCAGTTTCATAGCTAGAATCAATCTTCAATCGAAGAGATTTGATTGAAGATGCAACAGGAAGTTTTGATAAAGGATAGATACCCCAACCATCTTTTTTTGTTCCTTTCATGAAGTCACCATCCCATGAATCATAATTAAAGACTCCGCCATCATCAACTTGCTCACCATAGTCAGTTACAATTGTGGCTTGATTAGGGTATATAGATACATCTTGTTGTGTATTATCTATGTTGTAATGCACGGCTACAAAACCATTGTATTGATTATCTGAATAGTCTTTGATATCAGTAGTTTTCACAACTGAGACCCGATCGATATTTAGGTTAACACCCGCCCAAGAATTATCATTAAAATTGGTTGAATAATCTTGTTTACCTTGTACTTCTATGGATTTTCCATCAGGTACATTATCAGCTATTTTTCCGAAATCTGAATCATTTGATAGAAGATTAGTCTTTTTTTCCACAGAGCTACTGAATTCAAGAGAAACCATTGTAGAGCTCGCAGTGGTTGTTTCTTTAGGCGTATCAGAATTTGAATTACTATTTCCACATGCTCCTAGTACAATACTAGAGAACAGAATTAATCCTAACCCAACTATTTTTTTCATTTCTTCCTCCATAACAATAAAAATATATTTACTCCCACTTAAAGGCAGGTAGTGATAGTCGCCAATTAAATTAAAAATCTATATGAATTTTTAGGAAGTCCATACAAATTTGTTAAATCTTCAATTTTTCTAGGGTATTGATCATTATCTTCTTTATAAAGAGAAATAATAAGATTGGCGGCAAAGCAATTCGCTCCGCTTTCTGATTTGCTTCTGGAGGATCGAGTAGGGACATAATAACTAGATAAACCTTGATGAAAAATTGCGTGACCTAGTTCGTGAGCACAAATATAGAACCGTTCTTCAGAATACTTTAGTTCGTGATTTAGAAGAATAACCGAACGCCCTAACAGTTCTTGAAATTGTCCCTTTGGATTATTCAAAAAAGGAACATACCTAATCTGAATATCCATTTTTTCGCAAATAGTAAAGGGATTAGCTGAATTATATTTTTGCTTCAGTTTGCCAACTAGACTAATTACGTCCATCTCCATAGAAAATCACTTCTCTTTACTTTTGTCTTCTTTTCTAAATTCCCAAAATAGACCTGTCAAAACATCTTTTACCCGTTGTTTCTCTTCATCTGTTAATGTTTCACCACCATAAGCCATGTTAACGTTGGAATCGAGCATTTTATCTAATTCAATTAAATCATTTTCATCGGCCCATTTTGGCGTTTTATTTCTTCCTAATAAATAATCAGTAGTAACATCAAAAATATTAGCTAAAGATTGAAGAATAGAAAAGTCAGGCTCTCTCTTTCCACTTTCATAGGCTGTATAAGCAGGGCGAGTAATTCCTAACTTATCAGCAACTTCTTGTTGCGTCATTTTCTTTGAAAGCCTCAATTCTTTGATTTTTTCTGGAAACATTTCGACACCCACTTTCTATATAAATGGTAACACGCTGTTACGTATAAATGAATCTAAAAACAAGTAACCTTTTGTTACTTTTTGCATTGGCAAGTAACTATGTGTTACTTATAATGTATTTGTAACGAAATGACACTTAAATAGGAGGTATATGATGAGGAAATGGCTAATTGAAAAAAGAGAGCGACAAAATCTAACTCAAGAAAAAGTAGCTAAAAGATCAGGAATTCAGCGTTCTTATTATAGTATGATTGAGAGTGGCAAAAGAAGTCCTAGTCCATTTGTAGCTATGAAAATTGCCACTGTTTTATCCTTTGATTGGACTATTTTTTTTAATCAACAAAGTAACAAAGTGACACATGGAGAGGTGATCAAATGAAAAAGAACGATAAGGATTTTCTTGAAGGTAAATTTTGTACGATTGTTTTGCCAATATTACTTTCTATTATTGTTTCAATTGTCTACAAATTATTAGTTAACTAAGAAAGGAGTGCTTTTCATGTCACGACAAGAAAAAATAAACATCGTACTTGATGCAAGGCCGAGACTAGTTCACATCATCAAATGTGCCACAGATGATCAACTTGGGGAATATGTCGGAAAAGTGTTAGATGATATGGTTATGACTGTCCCGTTTACTGATGTCCCACCATTAGAAGGAATTCGTTCAGATGGGGAGCCTTTAACAATTAATGATCAATTATTTGATCCGCAAGAAAACCGATGGATTGTTTTGACGAATGTATTGGATCACAATAAGCTAAATAATCTTGAAGCAGTGTACGAGGCACTGGAAAACGAGAACGGCAATCTAAAACAGCTCAATGCCAAACTCATGCTAAATGATGTAGCAATTAAACAGGAAAACACTGCATTAAAAGAAAAAGCTGATAGTTTAGCACAAATCAATTCAAAAATGATGCTTGCTTCGATTCAAAACAGCAAGGATATTGCAGAAATTAAAGAGCAATTAAATCCAGCTTCAAAGGGAGGTGAGTAGTATGTTTAGTTTTAGCGATGTGAAAATGATGTATGATTGGGGCTGTTTTACTGACGATCAAGTTCTACAGTTCGTTCCGCTATGCATTACAGACGAAGAAGCAGAAAAAATTATTAACAATGAAGAGAGTGCATCTTAATTGATGTGCTTTTAGTTTTGATACAAGGAGTTGCAATATGATTAATTTAGGGGAATGGGGAGCGATAGCAGGATCAATAACCGCTATCGTTTCTTTGATTTTATTAGTAATTAGACCGATTGTTGCATCATTTACAAAAATTACGAAAACACTATCACAAGTGAGTTACAACTTGGAACTATTAACAAAAGATTTAGAATCGAGCAAATCAGATCGATTGATGATTCATGAAGAACTAAAGAAACACGATGAAAGATTAGATACACATGCAGAAAAATTGGTAGAACACACACAACAAATTAAAACTTTATTTAGGGAAACATCTCGATAAAAATAGAAAGAAGATGAATAAAGATGATCTTACCTGATAAATATTATCAAATCATTAAGTGGGCGGTACTTACGGTACTTCCGGCTACATCTGTATTAGTTGCAACACTAGGCAAAGCATATGGATGGAATGGAACAGATATGACAGTTCTGACTATCAATGCAGTAGCGACGTTTTTAGGTGTTATCACTGGTGTGTCTGCATATAACTTAAAAAAATAGGAGGAAAAAAATGAAGAAGAAAATCATTTTATCATTGAGCCTAATAATGGCTCTTTTTTTATTGCCAATTAATGGGTTTGCCTATACGATTAACAATGAATTTAATTTAGGTGTAAATGAAGGTAGCTCTCAAGTAGCGAATAATCAGTATATTTTACTGCATGAAACAGCTAACGAAACAGCAACAGGACGCAATGAAGCACAGTATATGCAACGTTCATGGACTAGTGCTTACACTGCTTACATTGTGGGAGACGGCGGAATTGTTTACCAAGTTGGACAACTTGGTTATGTGCAGTATGGCGCTGGTTCATATGCTAATGCAAATAGTCCTGTGCAAATCGAGTTACAACACACACATGATAAAGAAACTTTTGAAAAGAACTATAAAGTATACGTTGAATTGGCAAGAGATTCAGCAATGAAATATGGTATTCCATTAACATTAGACACTCCTTATAACCAACCAGGAATCAAATCGCATTTATGGGTAACACAAAATATTTGGGGCGATCATACAGATCCTTACGGTTATCTTTCTGAAATGGGTGTAAGTAAAGAAAAACTAGCCTATGATTTGGCTCATGGTTTTACGGATGATAATCCAACTACTTCGGAGGATAAACCAGTAATTGATCCAACTCGAGCAGGTGCTGCAAATTCTACGCTGACAGATGGAACAAATTACGCCCACATTGATCAGTTCGGAGAAATCGAAAACGCAAACTTGCATGTAGCTGGATGGCACATTGCTAATTATAAATACGAGTATATTTTCATTATGGACTACAATACTGGAAAAGAACTAGCTAGAGTAAGAGCTGATGGGATTTATAGACCAGACGTAAATCAAGCTTATAATACTTTAGGAAATGTTGGCTATCATGTATCTTTCAATATGCGTGATTTCCCTAATAAGAAAGTATACGTCATGATGCGTGCGACAAACGATCCAGAAGGAAATACTAAGGGTGGAGCACAAGATTTTCATGACAAGCGTTGGTATTTAAATATTCCACAACGATAAAAAATTCCCCCCTCTTTGAGGGGCGGTACATAAAAATTTATTATTTAGATTCTATAAACATGTGCAACTTATCTAACAACAAAGTATATATTCTACAGAAGTAAACAAATAGCTTATATTTTAGGATGTACACAAATTGACAAGTATAATAAAACTTTGATAAAATACAAATGTTTTTTATTTTTATGTGTGATTAGTTAGAACTTACTTAAATCCTATTATAATATTTTTGTTAATGATTTTAATAAAATGATTGGAGAGAAAATGATGGATCAAAAAGCGTTTATCGAATCTATTGATTCTACAATCGATAGATTAAAAAAAGAAATTCGATTTTATAATAGAGTAATTGGTATCGGAAATATTATAAAAATAGTCTTATCAGCTAGTATCCCAATATTAATTGATCAGGCTTCCGAACAC
>OKAO01000045.1_pt1 | contig 73990 bp, 66 predicted proteins | sample 1613821 | NCBI WGS metagenome assembly OKAO01 (sample SAMN04436885, study PRJEB24849) | human gut metagenome | biome: human gut; feature: NICU; material: stool | host: Homo sapiens | place: USA: Saint Louis, MO | collected 2012-03-07 | reverse complement strand
TCCGAAAAGGTATTACCATGTCGGAAATCGCAGACTTGATTGAGAAAATGTATGGGCATCACTACACGCCCCAAACCATGTCCAATATGACTAAATCATTTACGGAAGAAGTCACTTCATTTAAGGAACGTGAGCTTCATGACCGTTATGCCGCTATTTATATGGACGCAACCTATATCCCTTTAAAGCGGAAAACCGTCGCCAAGGAAGCCATTCATATCGCAGTTGGCATTCGCCCGGACGGATCAAAGGAAGTATTGAGCTATGCGATTGCACCAACTGAATCTATCACGATTTGGGAAGAGATTTTAATAGACCTCCAGGAACGTGGCGTGAAAAACGTCCTCCTTTTCATCACGGATGGCTTAAAGGGGATGGCAGGGGCCGTGCAGCGGTTCTACCCCAAAGCCCGTTTTCAACATTGCTGTGTGCACGTTTCCCGTAATATCAGTCACAAAGTGCGTGTCGATGATCGTAAGGAAGTCTGTGATGATTTTAAAATGGTGTATCAAGCGTCATCTAAAAAGGCGGCATTGGAAGCACGTGGTGCTTTTGCGGAAAAATGGAAAACCAGTTATCCAAAAATGGTGGAATCGATCCTTTCGAACGATTACCTGCTCACTTTCTATGATTTCCCATTAGCCATACGCAAGAGTATTTACTCTACGAACTTGATTGAATCCTTTAATAAGCAAATCAAGAAATACAGCCACCGCAAGGAACAGTTCCAAAATGAAGAGTCGATGGAACGTTTCTTAGTCTCGTCTTTTGATACTTACAACCAAAAATTCCTAGGTCGCAGTCATAAAGGTTTCCAACAGGCCGAAGGCGAGCTCGAACAAATGCTGAGTCAACCGATGGAGAATTAGAAACAATCTACAGTAGGGAAGAACCATTTACACAAAATTATTGACGCTCCCTCTAACAATAAGTTCAGGGTAATTTAAATAATATTTTTTTAATGCTGCTTGTATATATTTAATATCAGTTTTTCCTTCAGTTATTACGATTGGCTTATCATTTATAAAGAAGTACTTATAAAATAGAAAAGCTTGATATTGTTTTTCTCTTGCACTTAAATTTCTAAAGTCATGTTTATTCGAGTCTCTATGGTTATTATGTCGATCAATTTGGTTGATAAAGGATAGTCTACCTTCAATTTGCTTTATAGTTCCCGTGTTACCTTCGATTTCAAAAGTATCAGTTTTATACAAACTATTTTTGCCAATCATAATCGCTGCCGATCGATTGAGCATACATAAATCCTGAACCCATCATCTGTGGTCCACCTAGTTTTCGAACATAATAAGCCGTGAGCCCATAACATTGACCACCATTGATCGTTTGCCCCATGACAGATTCTAAAATATCGATTTTGCCTCCACCAATATTAGCGGAGCCTCCTCCTAAAGAACCTTCGAATAATCGTTTATACCAATTTACGGCACTTGTCTTTCGCTTATTTTGTTCGACTGGATCATCTTTTGTTCCGGCACGTTCCCAATATTTCAATATATCGACTGCCAACTTTTCAATTTCTGTTCCATTAGACATATTCTTCAATAAGTCACTATCCGATCCGTCATGATACCAGGCAAAATCCATTTGAAAAGCCACAGTCTTCCAATCTTCATTTTGCTCTCTGGCAAGGTTCAACATGTTCACACGGCGACTACTATCCCACTGCGCTAATCCCATCGCATAGCCACCAATTTCAGGATTATATGCCCATACTGGATTAAAGGCCAAATCACTTTGGATGCGGGAAGGGATCAATCCACTCTCATGTTCCATGTTACCGATCCATGCTGCTGCAAATTCCTTTGTTCCTCCTTTTTGTTGCACATATTGAGCCACTTCTAAAGCAACTTGTTCTTGAGGTGTACCTGGTTCAAATTCTGACGTACTTCCATTTTGATTGGCGGAAAATATACCTATAAATAAAAGAAACGGTAACAAAAAGGCAAAACAAGTTCCTAAAATGATATACGCAATTTTTTTCATTTTTCACCTCACTTTATAAAAAACTTTGTTTATCTACAAAAAAGAAGACTGATCAATTACCAGTCTTCCATTGGTTCCTGTTGTTCTTCTTCCCATGCATCAAAAAATGTTTCTTCGGACTCCAAACTTTTGAAATTCTCCTCTATTTGATGAATCGGTTCTACTTCCGACGAATAGTTGGCAATCAACTCTGGATCATATGCATGATCAAAATAGGCTTGTTCCTCTTGTGCTAATTGTAGTTCGTCAAAATTATCGACTGTCACATTCATTTTTTCAGATAAAACCGTTGGATCAATTGGTTTTTCATTCTCACTCATTGCTACCTCATCCTGTTCAAACAACGCTTCTGGGTCATTCGTCAAATCAGAATCAGATAAATCAGACATAAGAACATCATCCGAAACCAACGCATCTGATTCACTTAAGGATTGATCAAAAGTCGGATCTGCTTCATTGATTTCTGCTAATACATCTTCTAATGCTTTGTCATCTACTTCTTCATCAACTAGCACTTCATCTTCTACTTGCTGATCTACTTGATCCATTTCCATTTTATCTTCTTCAGGGATAGACAATTCTGTATCATCATAATCAGACGGACGGAATAGGGATCCCAATCCTTGCTTGACACCAGTAAATTGATTTTCTTCATCCAAAAAGTGTTCTTTCCCAAGAGTCATTGCTTTATCCGGTAGTATTTTTGATAACCCATTTAAGGCTATGTTCGGATTTCCTGTGTACGCACCAGCAGCTAATTGTGCTGCCCCTATGCTCGCACCACTAATTTGTTCTGCTCCTTCCTTAGTCTTTTCGTTTACTTTCTTTTCGAATATCGGCTGTTGTATCTGACCATCAGCAAAGAATCCTAGTATTCGGTAACGATTTTTCCACACTGTACTTATAAAAACAATTTTTACAAGAACCATGATCAATCTAGTTCCTAATAGAAGAATACTGCCTGATAAGACATTCAATAGATTTTCATTGATTCCTTGAGCAGCATGTAAAAATACTTGATCGATTAGTTGATTGACCCAAAAAAGAACTGAAATAAAAACACCATAGATCACTGGCATAAATAAAATGCCAATCAGTGTTTTGAAAAATTTAAACATGAGCATTTGACATCTAGGAAAAAAAGAGGCTAATGCAAGGATTGGAAATGCAAGAATCAATAGGTTCACTAAAATCTGAATGATAGTTAACATCATATTAATGTATAAAACTGGTAAGGCTAGGATAAACAAATTCGCAACGCCTACCCAAATCGCAAAGCTTTTTTCCATTGTCTTTGACCCATCTTGAGCAAAATAAGGATTTTCATTTTCAAGTGAATCGATATATTGTTCTCTATCTTTTTTGAAAGTCTCTTTTTCTTCTTTGGACAAATTCGGTACTTGTAATAGTTTTGCCTCGTCCAATTTCTCTCCATTCTCCATCGTTCCATCCAATGAACCACTATTCACAAAATAAAATGTCTGTTTGACTGTTGCATCAAACATCGGGCTTTGATCTGAATCTGAACCATAATTCGTGCCAGAAATAAACTGATTTTGAACTGTCTTTACTATACTGTTGACAGATTGGATAAAGAAACTAGACATATTGTATGTTCCTTGCCTAGTGGTTATTTGTCCAAACCAACCAAAAAACAACAAAAGGACCACGACATAGTGCAATAAAGATTGAGAAAAATTATGTCGATTGGAAAAGAAATGATACAGCAAGTAGTAAGCACTTAACATAATTGCTAACCCCATCAACGTGCCTCTACCAAATCCTGTGCCACCAAAATTCCTTAAAATTTGTACAGACATATCAAACATCTCTGCTTGTTTAGCGATAAAATAATCTGACTGATTCAATACACTTTCACAGAACAAAAAGAAGGACACACATAGTTTCAGAAAAAAGAAAGGCAAGCCTACAAAGAACCAATTAACAACTTGCCACCCTTTATCTAATAATCCACCACCGACCATATAAGCATCATAGCTATCGATCAAAAACTTCATTGCAGTCCTCCTTTCTAAACAGCAAAGTGATTTTCCATTACTGAGGCATCTGAATCGTCTACAGTCTTGAAGAGCTCCAGCCATTCTTCAAAAAGGACATGGACAACTACACGATTGACCTGGTTAAACATGTCTTTCAATAAGCATTGACCTTGCACCATATTCGAGACCCACTTCATATTTTGTTCGTTTATCGGCAAATTCAAATACTGCAGGATTCCCTCTCGATTCTGCACTTCATCAAAGCAAATAACCGTACCAAATCCTGTGCCATCTTCTTTATCATCCAGATCATTGACCGATTGCGTGATTAACACTAAGAAGTTATTGAAGGAACGACCGATCCGTTTCATAGATTTCAAAATTGCTTTTCCTTCTGGCGATGATTGAAAGATCCAACTTTCATCAAAGAAAGTCACTGTTTCTTGTTTTGGATTGCGTGAACCGAATTTCGAACAAAAGGTGCCCAGTGCAAACATCAAGGTTACAGACAAGCGCTTGTTTTCGTCCATATGTTCATTTTTATCTGTTGGCAGATCCAAATCTTCAATTTCTAAAATCGTCACTTTCTTTTCAAAGGATAGACCTGGAACTTCTCCATGAGAAAATGCCAACTCTAAAATCGATCCTTTAATTGTCGAAATCAAAAATCTGCCCATGTCTTGTACATCTGGAATACTACTAGAAGCTAACCTTTCAACAACCTGCCAAAAGCCTATTTTTTTGCCGGATTTACGTTCTTTTACAACTGTTGCAATGGTTTCATTGATCTCCGTTTTCTGCTTTAAGTTCCAAATTCCTTCGTAGATATTGGTCAGCATGGCTTTGGCTGTCGCAATGGCTTCTGTTTCATCAAATAGAACGATTGGGTCAAGTACGCCTAGGTTCTTTTTATCTCGTATATCTAAAGTCACAAAATTAAAGGAACGGACAAAAGCTGTATCTAAAGGATATTTTTTCTGATACATTGGATCGTTGATCGTTCGCATGAATTGTCGTCGCATTTCTTTTTTCGGATCGATATATAGTACTCGATCTTTCAATGTAGCACATTCCATGAACAATTTTTTAGCAGTCACTGATTTTCCATTTCCAGTATCCCCCGTTAATGCCCAATGCGGATTATTGGTTTTCTTACCAACAATATCTTGTTTATTCGCTAAAAAGAGATTCATATAGATCAGATTCTTAGAATTCAATAAAATACTTTTTCGGTCTTCTTTTTCTTCCAACGTCGTATCGACACGACCAAAATAATAGCCTAAGTTTGTTCCAGCTTTAAGCGAAGTGAAGAAATTCAACTCTGCAAAAGATTCAATGGTACTCGTATGTTGCCATTTTTTGTCTTTCATTCGCAGGAAGTTCCCAAATAAAGTGGATTGGAAAAGATACGGATCATCGAATGTTGCTTTTAATAATGGGATACCTAATCCATCAAATCGATTGATCAAATATTTCTTCCGTGCTTGCAGTTGTTTTTTAGTGTTACCACTAACAACTAAGACAACTTTCCAATCAAGAATATCCACACCATCATCGATTTTCTGATCTAGATCGTCTAAAGAAAGCTGTCCTTCTACGATTTTTCGTTTCTGCTTTGATCCGGCTAAATGCGCTTCTTGCATGATATTTTTCGTTCGAGTACGTGCACGAGCGGAACGACCAGATAATGCTAATTGCCCTTTACTTTCCGCAAAAGAAGCTTGGATTTTCACTTCTACTGGAAAAGGCATTTTTTGCACGATTTCCAGCAAATGATTTCCATCTAAAAACACGCCGATATCTCCGACTGGCAAATAGGAAACATAGCTTTCGCCATAATCGCACTGAAAGTGTAAGCCACCAGAAAAAATAGGTTGGATCTTTGTTTCCATCAAATTTTCAAATGTTTGGCTCGCTAAGACATCTTGACGTTCATGAGGAATATTCTTCAGAAATTGGTAGGCTTGATAATAATACAGTTCGTCTTCTGTCAAACGTTCGATCAATAGTTCGGATAAATTCTGATAGATTTCTTGCTCCTGTTCCTGGTAATCTTTCGCCCACTCTTTTTCCAATGCCACATCAAATCCTAGCCCTTTCACAATTGTTTCTGTTACATGGTTGACTGCTTTGGAAATATTTTCTTTTAGATCGATAGCAATCTCTTTTTTCACCAATGGCACCCCAATGATCCAGGCATATTCATAGACCATGCCCATTTCATTTTCTAAAATCTGTGCTGTTTTCATCAATTTATCAACACCTACTGCGTGATTTTCAGGATCGATCAATGAACGCATGGCACCCATCTTCCTTCGAATATCTGCATTTACAGGTAATAGATTGATTTCAAAGCCGCCGCTGCCTTTTAACCGTTTCAGCGCACGGGCAACTTTTTTCTTCGTTTTTTGTTTCTTTTCAAAATCCGTCAACATCACCGTTTCAGAACGAATCCTGTAATAAGCAATCGCAGTTTTCTCTTGAGTCAGAAGCATATTTTCATGCATATATTCTGACAAAGGGTATTCTAATTGCATCTCATTCTCCTTTTCTTTTTTATCGTTTGAATGAAAATTCTTCTAGTTGATCCACTCGTTCAAAAGCTATGATTGGACGTCGATCTAAAGCAAAGTTCTTTAGATAAATGATAAAATCTTTTAAAAATAAATTGGTCGATTTCCCGTCTAATTCTGCCTCGGAGTACCATCTCGCTACTTTATGGGGAACAGAAAGCATCAGCAATAAATTCAGGTTGATTCCAGCTATATTAGGAATCCTTACTTTATACCAAAAGACCCCTGTGACAAAAAGCAAAAAGAATAACATCAATAGATAAGACATATTCAATGGCTGAGCGAAGACCCACAGCGCCTTCCCTTTTGGTGACGAGATCACCTGGATCGAGTATGGGGCTTTCAGTCCTCTGGAGTAATCGTAATGTTTCATTGTCCCACCTCACATAGTAATTCCAAATAGACCAAGGAACCATTTCACTAAATTGAAAATGTTCCTTCCTTGATTTGTAGCAAAATCATTTAAAATCAATGCAATCAAAATGACCGAACCAATCTTAAGCCATTCTGCTCCTCGCCAATGTTTAAAGATCAGCAAAATGACTGCAAAACTTAAAAGCGTGATAAAACCTGTTCGCATAAAATTGTCTAAATTACTCACATTCATAAATTAATTTCCTTCCTTTTCCGTAAAGTAATGTTTGAGGGTACGCACAAAATAAGAATTTTCTGTTTGAGTAAGCCACAACGAAAAATCTTCTGTGTGGGTCATTCCTGTTTGTTTATCGACAAAAGTGACTGAAACTTGTATCCCATTGACTTCTTTTTGCTTAGTTTCAAAGTATTTGATTTCATTCTCATTTAACGAAATAAACTCTGTGACGCCAGAAGTTTGAACGGGTTCTTTCATCAATAACATCAACTCTTGCTTCTCACCGTTTGCATATTTCTCAAAAAATAGGGTCAAGAATTTTTCGACAGCCTCTTTTTCTTGCTGAGGTACGTCTAAACTCGCTTCTGCTTGTTTTAGTTCTGTTGTTTTACCTTGTGGCAAGGTGGTAGCTAAGAAATAAGGGCGCCCCACGATAGAGAACAACTGATTTTTTGTTTGGATTGGCAACACCATTTCTTGTGTCAGTGTCTTTTTCTCCTCTTCCTTTTCCGTTTCATAAACGACGTTCAAATAAACCAATAAGCACTCTGCTTCCTCTTTGACTCGAACGAGTGAAGCACTCTTCAATCTTCGAACAAAATCCTCTTGGTTCTTACTCGTCTCATCCACTACGTCGACATCGACTGATAAATACTTCTCTAAGCGATCGAGTCGCTCTTTTTTCTCTTCTTCATTCGCTGAAGCATCGTAATTTAGATATTCTTCTGCAAAACTAGTCGCATAAAAAGAGAGCGCTGAATAATCAAATACTTCTTTTTGTATCGACTTTTCATTTTTAGATTTAGCTAACTGATCTACTTTATCTGTTAGATTATCAAAATTTGTAGCTACGACATTGGCTCGAATGACACCTACTGCAGAAGCGATCATTAGTAGACTCATACCTGTAAACACAATTTTATTTGCTCGTTTTTGTGATAATTTTTTGACTTTTGGTTTCTTTTCTTTTTTCTCTTTCTTTTTGATGGTTTTTAGTTTCATGAGTCCTCCTATTTCTTTTTTTTAGGCAAAAAAATAGACCTAGTTAAACTTGATTTTTCAAGGAAATAACTAGATCTATATGCTATAAATGACAAAAAATAGCCGTTAATTTAGCTAAGACTACTTTTTGGCTCTGCTTAGCCACACGAATATAACTAATGTAACCAGCAAGCCCCCTAGTACTACCCCAAGAATCGTGTGGACACTTCCCGTTTTCGGCAAGGTCGTTTGTTTTTTGGTCGTCTCTGACTTGTTTTCTTTTGGCTGTTCAGGTGTTTTGAAGTTGACAGTTTGTTCTTTGTTGGTGAGATCATCTTCTCGAGCAACTTCATTGAGTTGATCTTCTTCGTAATAGAGAACGTGTGTAGCGGTCAGCTGATCCCCGTCTTTCACTGTGTTGCCTTTGAGATCTAAAAAGACGTCGAACTCATCTTCTTTGCTTTTTGCCGTATACGTCGAGGTAGCTTCACTGACCACTTCTCCTGTTGTAGTGTTCTTATATTGCGTGAAGACAGTGTAGGTATGCCCGATCTCGATGGCTGCTCCTTTGACCCATACCGTGTCCTTCAAACGATGATCAACCGTTGGATCAAGTTCTTTCTTCCCATCCATATCCGTAAATAAAGACATCAATTCCAACTGTTCTCGTTCATTAAACGCTTCTAGTACGATCAATTCCCCATCCTTTTCAACCGTAACTGAAAAATCGATTGATTCTTCTAATGGTAAGTAACCTTCCAGCGGTTCGCCTTCCACAAACTTATATTCTCCATAAGGCAATCCTTCGATATTGATTTCGCCTGCCTCGTCTGTCAAATATTCATCGAGCAACACTTCTGTCGATTCCCCTGCTTCGTCTGTTTCCAGTTTGAACAAGTTGAATGGCACGTTGGCTAATGGTTGTTCATTCAAACGATCTCGTTTGATTAATTGGATATTTTGTCGGGCTAAGCGATTTGGTACTTCCAGACGGATCAATGCGCCGGCATCTTCTTCCGTCACACTGAAAACAAGTGGTTCTTCTAATGGCACATATCCTTCTGGTGCTTTGATCTCATGGAGTTCATATCGATCGATTCCCCAAGCCAGACTTTCAGTGGTGACGATTTCGCCTTTTTCATTAGTTTCAAAAATATCGGTGCTTTCGGTATCATTCGGACGTTGCATGGAGACAAAATCGCCTTCACCCTCATTTGCCCAGGTGTCGAAGATTTTGAATTGAGCGCCGGCGTACGGAATGTTTTCGCCTGTCTCCTCATCCACTTTGACGATATGCAAACGAGATTCAATGATTTTGTCTTCCAACAAGAAGAAATGCGTATACCCTTCTTCGGTAATCGTTACGACAAAAGGTTCAATCAACAAGTAACCATCGACGCCTTTCGTTTCTTCAATCGTATAGGTGTCGTACGGTAAATTTTCAAATTTGAAGTACCCATTTTTGCCAGTCACTTGTACATATTCTTGTCCTGTGGTATGAGAGGTGGCAGTTAACTCAACGCCTTCTAATGGCGGTTTGATATCTTGATTTTTATTGCCAATTTGGTTCAAGATTTCGGTGATCGTTTGTGGTATCAATGGACGAGAGCCAAATTTATAACCTTCAACATGGCCTTTGATGACACGATCAGTCACCGTGCGACTATGAATAGCAACAGTCTCATTCTGTCCAGCATACGTTAACTGAACGGTATATTTGGTTGGATCTAGATTGTATCCTTCAGGTGGTTCGATCTCCTGTAAATAGTAAGTTCCTAATTTTAAGCCTTTCAATTCTGCTTGCGCTACGCCATTTACATCTTCCATCGTCAATTGACCAACAGTGGCCCCATTCCCATCTGTCAGTTCATAAACAGCCCCGATTAGTTGTGCCGCTCCTTGTGGTGTATTGCCTGTTTCTTCATCTTCTTTGATTACCGTTAGATTCGCCAATTGTTCTTTATTATCCATCGTTACGGTCGTAGTCTCATTGGCACGAATCGTGATAGTTTGTGGCGTTGAATTCAAGATATAGCCATTTGGTGCTTTGATTTCTTGAATGGTAACACGTGTATCCACGAGCAAATCATTCCAGGTCGCATAGCCATCTGATCCAGTGGTGATTTCTCTAGATTGACCATCAGACGTAGTAAACCGAAAAACGGCTCCTGCCAACGGTTGTTTGGTCGTTTCGTCAATCTTACGAATACGGGCATTGCCGTTTTTTAAGACGTTGATATTAACAGTTGTTCTCGTAGGGTCACTCGCTCGTCCCAAGACTACATTTTGTGTAAAAGGATTAGTATAAACAACAGGAACTCCTTGATAATTCGCTGGTATAGCATACGCAAAACCAACGCTTCCTTTTTCATTAGAATTTCTATTAGCGGTTATCGTAAGAGAGTTATTCTCTTTTCTCACACTTACTCCCGCTGAATTACCGAATGGCATACTTTCATAATTACTAAATGCACCAGTTGTATCCGTTAAAGTAATACTTTCCCCAACTTTTAAAGTAATTGTTCGTCCATCAAATGAAGGTTTTGTATAAAATTTATTGACATTCGTCATTACATTTGTCTTGAAAACTTGATAGTCTGCCATAGAAAAGATACCAGAAATACTAGTAGGATAGATTCCTTGTTGTTCATAAGCTAGTATCTGAGTCATGATTTCTCTTTGTAGCGTATGCCCCGGTAAGATTATACCGTAATACTTGATCAATGAAATTCTTTTCATCAGTTCTGTATCCTGTAAAACCGCTGTATATCCTCCATTTGAGCCTACATTAAGCGCTACACCTTGTTCGATACAAAGGGCAATTTGACCGTTTACACGTTTTCCATACCACCCATATTCCCGGCTTCCATTCGATAAGTGAATATCAATATTTGCCACATTCGTAGATGGATCTACGTAAACTACTTGATTCGCTGCTTTCGTCAATCGATCTCCCGATAAGATATCATGGATCGATTCATTGACATAGGTTGAAGGAGTCGTGGTATACAGCTTTCCGTTCTCTCCTCGAATCAAATTGTCTTTTTGAAGAAACTGTTCAACTATGTTTGGTACGTTTTCTTGTTCATTTTGGACACTTTCAGTTTTTTCCGATTGTCCTTGATTATTAGTAATGGCTAAAGCTGTCATGGGCTGACTCAAAAATGAGCCAAATAGAATGCCGAGCATCAACCAGATTCTCAGCTTGATTTGATATTTTTTCATATATTCCTCCAGTTTTTAGTTGATTGCACGAGAAAAAGCCCTTCAACAAGAAGGACTTCGACAATAGTTACTCAATTTAATAGTTCACCTCACAAAAAAAGAAGACGAAAACTCATCTTCTCATTAATAAAACTCTAAATAATATTTTTCTGTGCCATCTGACCAATATTGCGTAATGATATTATATCCTCTAATATTTGAATTTATGTCTCGTAATTTCTCTTCTCCTGCATAAGAAGCTGCTGCAAAGGTTGAATATTGTGTACCGTTACCGGTATAAGGTACTAGTGGGTACGGTGCTTCTGGCATAGGTATCGGTGTCGTGCTTCCTCCTATTGAACCACTGGAGTTTCCACCTGCAGATCCACCACTCGTGTTGCCTCCTGGAGTGCTTGTGGCTCCTCCTGTATTTGAACCACTTCCTGGATTCGCTGGCGGTGCCACGGGTGTTGTGGGTTGTACTGTAATATTTTCAGTTACATTTTGAACTGGTGTATTCGGTGTTGCAGGAGAAGCTACAGAATCAATTGCTTCAGATTGGGTTTCAGGTACTTCCGTTTGTTTCATTGCTTGATTCGCAACTGCTTGTTCTTCTTGACGTTTGGCTTCTTCAGCAGCCACTCGCTCAGCCTCGGCTTTTTCGTCTGTTGTTATTTTTTCTTCAATAGCTTTTAACGGTTCATTAAACGACTTTCTCGCTTTTTCATTTTTGATCAGTTCCACTTCTTTTTTCGCAGATTCCAATGTTTCTCTGGTTACTTTATCTGTTGGCTTGCCATCTTTGTAAAGTTCTTCGACTACTTTTCGAGCTCTTTCAATTTGGGACAGTTGATTTCCAGCAGCTTCCATTGCTTGGGTAACAATTGAAGTAAACTCATTTTCTTCTAGATTTTCAAGTACAATTTTTTCTTTCTGTTCTTCAATCATTTCACTGTTTAAGTCATCGATAATGATTGCTTCTTCATTGATCTCAGCATTTTCGATATAAGGTGTTGAAAATAAACTGTTTACTGCTTGTGTTTGATCAAAAATTACTTGAACTTCGTTGATTTTCTCGTCTAGCTTCGTAATATCTGCTAGTTCTTTTTGACAAGTTTCTTGGTCTTGTTTTCTTAACGTCTCTACTTTCTTAGCATGGGATTCAGCTTCTGATTTGTATTTTTCAGTCGTCTTCTTCAATGAATCAATCTTCGCTTGAGTTACATCACTGGATAGAAACTGTTTATGCTCATCGGCATATAGACCAGCCATTTCCGTCTCGATTCTTAGCAATTGTTTTTTGTGTGTACTCAATTCACTAGTCACAGCTTCTACTTGTCTACTATAATTTTGCTCATTGATCGTAAAAACAGCCATTCCTCCAGCCACAATAAGTGTGGCACCAACAACACCCCAATGTAATTTTTTCTTCATCTCTTCTCCTTTTTCAGTATATATTTACCTCATTTTCAGTGAGATTTGGTATCATTCAAATTAACATAGCTCTAAAACTTCAAATTCTTTTTACTCACATGGAACTCCTCTCGTTCTTAAAAACAGCATCAGACAACATTCTTTTAGAAATCGTTTTCTATATAGTAGCATGTTCAAGCTTATTCTTTCTTTACAGTTATTTTAAAATACATTCATTTTTTAAAAAGTTAAAACGTTGGAGCGCTCGTAGGACATGTTTTCTATTGGATTGCTCGCAATACATGTTTATTTTTTGTGCCCGATCCCCATAAAAATAAGTTGCTTTATAAAAGCAATACTCCTGTCGAAGGACAACGCCATGTTTATTTCTTACACAAAGTCCTTCAATAATTAAATACGTATATTTCGATATTCTTCTTTCATAGCAAACGTCTAATACGGGGCGAAAAGGCAGATCAGGTCGCTTCAGACGTTCCCGAACTTCCTCATATACTTCATAATCTTTTTGAATCGGACTGGCCGTCAACATCGTAAATCCATAATCACGTCTTAAAATCACCGACAATGGTTCCGAAAACGACACTGCTTCTCTCACCTCTTTTCTGTTTTTCTTAATGATTGGATCAATGAGTCTTCTAAAAATTCTTTTTTCAACTTTTTGTACGCTAGCTGCTGAATGTGTTTGTTGACTGAAATGCGATCCTGTTCGTAACCTGGAAGATATTCATCTTGCATCTCAAAGTATTTCTCTGCCCGATTACGTTCATATTTTTCGACAAAAAAAAGATCCTGTTCTTCAAAAACAAGACCTGACAGCAGCTTTTCAATTTTCAGTAATTCAATATATTTATGAATGAAATTATCAACGGAAAGAATTTCTTCTGGCTGAAACAATTCTAACCGATGTACTCCAAATTCGGTAATTTTCCTCTGCAAAAAAGCATAATCAGGCTCTCTACGATTTTGGTCATAAAAGATATAAAAAGAAGTTTCTGCTTTACGCATTTCTGCTCTTAATAAAGCTTTTATTTTTTCTGCATCAAAATCTACAAAAGACAATTCACTTAACACATGCCGAATCATTTCTTCGTAACGATCCATATATTCGCCAAATCTGATTGGTTCTCCAAGTTGTTCAAAGTTCATCATTATCGTTACTCATCAATAGTTAAACGCCACGCATATTCTTCCCACACTTCTCGCAAAAGCTCTTCATATCGAAGTTCTCTGATTTGATGAAATCTTTTCACCATAATCTGACGGCTATCTCGCAAAGTCATTAAACCATGTATTATTGCTGCATCATCTTCATGGAAACTAGTTTTCCTCGCTTCCCAAAAGTCTTTTAATTGTGAATAAAACAAACAATAATGCTCTTCGTAAACCATTTGATGATCAAATATTTCACCTGTCAGACCTTTTTTCTCTAAGTCAGTCCAAAAATTTTTTTCAAAATCTTCCATTTCCAACTCAAAAATCTCATCAGCCATCAAACTAATTCTTTCTCGTACGTCTCGCATTTTCTCACTCCTGTTCTATTTTATATTTTCATTTATCCTGAAAAAACTTTTTTAACTTATTAATAGCTATTCAAATAAACACCGAAAAAAGCAAGAACTAACATTCTCACTCTGATAAAGATTATTCTCATTGTTCGTTCTCTCTTTTGTTTTTTGAATTAAAAAGAGAATTAGTTCTTTCAATAAAAACTACTAAAAAAGAGATACCCAAAACTGTTTGAAAAATATCTAATAAATAATAGGGTAAGGCTAAAAATATGATTAAACAAGAAAATCCTAGACTATAGACAGTAACTTTAAAATTTGAAAATCTAAACTCAATTTCCTGATCAGTAACCTTATTTTTCCGTATCTGCTAAATATAATAACAGCCATGAAAAAAAGTTAAAGAGAATAAATTTAACATGATCAACATGGCACCTAATAACATAGTCATACTACCAATTATTTGATATATTTTTGCATGTTCAAAATTTAAATCACTTTGCTGAGGAAAATGGAAATTTAAAATAATCAAAACTGTATTTCCCAGTAATACTAAAAAAGCAATTGAAGTCACTGGGGATAAAAATCTCCAGATCCAAACATCATCCGGCTTTAACTTTATCTTAACTTTCATGATTACTGCTACTAAATTAATTAAACTGATACAAAAGCAAAAAATCAACCAAGACCAAACCTCACTACTCATCCCATCATCTCCAATAAAATTTATTATTACTGTCATTTTATCAGAGAATATTAACCATTTTTCACTATGTTTTTATTTAATTATAAATATATGATTCGTTATTTTTCAGACTATTTCATTGTCTTTTATTTCCCATTCAAACCATTCTGCAAAATCTTGTTTGAATCCATCTACTCTATGCTTATTCTGTAAATATGCTTCTTTCTCATTTGTCGGATCTAGATATGTCGGTTTATCTTCTGGACGAGCGTATACCCCAATCCAAGTGACATAATCTCCTTCAAAGTAACCATCCACGATATAGCCCATTTTATTCAAAATAGTGATTACTTTCTGTTTCAACCCTTCACTGTTTGGCGGTGTATAATATTTATACTGCTCTACAAAATTTTTAAAATCTTCAACGACCAGATGAAATTTCTTTCTTAGTTTCATATAGTCAGACCAGACAATTGTATCCCGCCAATTATCTTCTTGTTTCCCTAGAAAAGTTAAAGAGTTGATTCGTTTTATTTCATTGTTGCATGCATCTATTTCAGAAGCTCTTTTCTCAATTATTTTTTTCAAGTATGGCAGGGTCAATTCTTGCGATTCATCTAACGCCTTCACTTTGTTCATCGTGTTTAATAAACGAGTAATGACCTTTTCCAATGTTTCTTTCATCCTAAAACTTTCCCATGTGATTCTTTCAATAAATTTGTGTTCTACCACCTATTTTACCTCCTTTTTTAGAGCTGATATTCTTCTTCCAAGTCAAATTCTTGTTTCATGTAGTTACGAACTTTGCTTTGTGTTTCATTGGTAAATAATAAGTCTTTTGCACTCACACATACCTGTTCAATCATTTCTTCGTGTTTTTCTTTCAATTCAGCAAAATCGATCCGTTCCATCAATTCATTGGTTCCTAAACGAAGATCAATCAGTTTGAGCATTTTTAGCGAAGGCGCAAGATAATTGGAGACCCAGCGCAACGTTTTATCGACGGATGGTTTTTCTCCCTGGACGGACAATTTCAGACCTTTCATTTTGTCTATTACGTCATACCAGGATTTACAGTAAACTTGCATCCCATCTTCTATTTCAAAAACTGTTAATGATTGATTGACTATTTCCTTGACCAACCAATCTAATGTTTCACCACTGGATAAAAAATATTCGACAAATAAAAAAGCTTTCTCGTCAGAAAGCCGAATTTCATATCGATTCTTGATTTCATATTTTTTCCGTGCTTCTTCTACGGAAAGACTTTCTTTTCGTGCTAGTTCAAAATCTTTTTGATAGAAGTTGAAGTATAGCGGAGATTGTCGACTGCCAAAATATAGAGACAAGCCTTTATTGACCATTTGTCCTTTTTCATACGAAAAGCCACCACTAAAATCAAAATTTTTGAATGTGGTATGGACTAATCCTTGCTCCATTTTTTCTTTCAGACTGTAAAGATCAAAATTTTCTTTTCCTTCAACAATCAATTCATCCAGAGCAATATCGATCCGAGTGATTTTTGTATCCACGATAAGATTTTTTCCAAAGATATCATCCTCATACAGCGAACGAAAAAATTCTGTCCAACTTCGGTCATTATCCTCTTCAAAAATTTCTTCCAACTGACGACAGCCTTCACCAGACAGATCCAGCATGATTCCCATATTTATATCTTCTGGATTTCGAAACAATCGAATGGCTCCATAAGAAAAGGTTTCTGTATAATGATAAAATCCACGAGACTCATGTGTGAACCAAGCTTGATCCATATGCAGCAGCTTTTCGATAATCGTTTGAACATCTAAGGTTTTGAATCGAATTCTTAAAAAATCGATCTTGGCTTCTACTGTAGCTTTTCCACCATCTAAATGGAGAACATCAATGATTTTTGCCTCTAACTCTTTGGAAATTAGACGTTTGCCAGATTCGATTTTAGAGATCAAACTACGTTCGATTTCTAGTTTAACTGCTAATTCTTTTTGTTTTAAACCTAATTCTTTTCTAAATCTCTTTAAATCAACACCTCTCACTGTTTTAAACCCTACTTCCAAAAATGTGACAAGATTCCTTAAAAAATGTGACAAAAACCAAAACGCGCAATCCCTTGTGGGACAAGGCTTAAACGTGACTCTTTATAGCGGTAATTAAAATTCTACCCCCATGTTATAAAAAGGGGGGTAGATTGTGTGTGGTGGGACAAGCCCACCACACACAAACCTTGCAGTACTTGGGATATTTGTTACTACTTACGGCTACAAAGAATAGAGGGCGAGCGCTCAGGCGCTGCCCTCTATTCTTTGACCGAAGGACGCAACAATCCCTGGCGACTGCTCGTTTAGCTAAACTTTTTGACATTTGTTAATGACCTATTCATATCCATCCACCTGATACATAGCCAATTTGCCGTTCTATTAATAACCAAATAAAATAGCTCCAAACAACCAGACAATTGTAAAAACAATCCAACTGATACTTCCCACATAAAAGATTTTGTTTTCATCTTCAAACGATTTTGGTATAATTCTATCCAAGATCGTTTTTTGTATTTGAAATAATTTTTTTATAAAAAAGACATGCAAAAAAACCCATATAAAGAATGCAATGATCGGCACTAATCTTATTATTTCTTCAATCATTTAAGAGTTTATCCTCCAATTTTAGTAGCCTTTCTCGGAACTTTGTATTTTCATGTAAGAGATTTTTGGTCAATGTGATTAATTCTTTCATATCTCTTTTATTCTCTTCGTATTCCAATTTTGAAAGTAAAATCTCTTCCCGTTTCTTCTTCTCACGTTCAGACATAAATACTTTTTTCATAGCTTCTTCTAAAGGGATGTTTTCTTCTCTCAATAAAATGAGCTGCTGAAAATCTTCTAGATCAGTTTCTGTAAATACTTTGTAGCTATACACATTTCCAGCAGTATTTTTGGCAGAATCTCGTTTAAACTTTCGATCAGTTACCTTTTCAATTTTGTTTGCCCAATTTTTCATGGAAAATTATTGATGCAGACAGATATTTCACTTGTTTCTTAAACGATTAAAAGTGCTAGAATTTCCAATGGTGTTGGAAATTCTAGCACTTTTTATAAGTATTCTTTTGCTCTCTTTATCCTCAAATAAAGACCGTGACCATACTTCCTACTACGATCAGCAACAAGCCGATAATCGTTAATTTTTTTTCTTTTGGTGTCTTATTTTCATGCAGGATGTACATACCGCCTAATGTAGAGATAACTACGTTTAGCTGTGTAATGATATATGCAGTAGCAACCCCATTTTCATTCGCTGAAAAAATATAAGCCAACGCTGACACACTGAAGATGGCTCCAACTATTGTTGCTTTCCAACTCTTATCTTCAGAAAATGCAGTTGGTTTTCGGAAAATCACATAAATAACTGCCCCTAAAAAGACACCGATCATTTGCGGAAAGAAAATGGAAAGTCCGCTTGCATCAACTAGTTTGGGCAATGCACTGTAAACCCAATAACCAATACTTGTTGATGCTAATAGACTGATTCCTTTTGTGATACCGCCTTTTTTTCCAGGATCATCACTGATTGCCGTTAAAGCAGAACCAAATACAAGAAGAATGATCGCTGCTGCACCAATGATTTTCCCCATACTTCCAGACCATTCTCCAAAAGCGAAGACACCAATCAACGAGGTTCCGACTAACTGTAATGCAGTCGAGATAGGCATCGTTTTAGAAACACCAATCAAGTTGAAAGATGTATACTGTCCTGTTTGTCCAATAACCCAAAATGCACCAGAAAGTAAACTAATCAAAAATGTAGTCACTGAAATACCAGCTGGAGAAGCGAATAATTGAACGAGTAAGCCAACGAGCACCGCTCCAATACCAGTTCCTAATATCTCATTTGTTGGTCTGCCGCCAATCTTTTTCAAAATCAGTGGCTGGATCCCCCACCCAACTGCCGGGATCAATGCAATCAATAAACCCATTTTTATTCACCCTTATCCTTTTCCACCTTGGAAAGAAGGATATAAAGTCATCCCACCATCTGCAAATAGTGTAATACCTGTAACATAACTGGATTCGTCTGAAGCCAACCATGCAGCTGCCGCTGCTATTTCTTTTGGTTCACCTACGCGTCCTAGTGGGATCATACTTTCCAAGAGTTCTTTTTGTTCAGGATCATCAAATTTTGCCGCATTAATAGGTGTACGGATAGCGCCAGGTCCTATACTATTGATTCTGATTCCCTTAGGTGCGTACTCCATTGCTACCGTTTCGGTAAATAATTTTACTCCGCCTTTTGAAGCAGCGTAATGAGCAAATGTTGGCCATGGGATTTGTTCATGAACAGAAGACATATTGATGATATTTCCTTTTTTATCATTCTCTGTAAAATAATTCAAAGCTGCTTTCGTTCCGATAAAAACGCCAGTCAAATTGACTTTTAATACTCTTTCCCAATCTTCAAGGCTAAGTTCATGGGTCGGATGCTGATTTTCCATCCCAGCATTATTAACCCAAATGTTCAGTGTCCCAAAATTTTCTAAAGCCGTATCAAGTAAACGCTGTATTCCTTCTTCAGAACTGACATCTGCTTGTACAGAGACTGCTTTTCCGCCTGCTTCTTCGATTGCTTTGACTGCTTTTTCTGCCCCTTCTTTATCCGAATTATAGTTGACGACTACATTCATTTTTTCTTTCCCGAATCGTTGAGCAATCGCTGTTCCAATCCCTTTTGAGCCGCCAGTTACTACTGCGACTTTGTTTTCTAATTCCTTATACATAGTACCCACTCCTTTTTTATACCTAAACCTGTTATTACGGATAACTTTTATTTCCGCCTTAAAGTGAGTGTACACCAATATATATAGTCTAAAGCAAATGATACGCTCTAGTAATCGTTTTCATCAATTGGCAGCATCCTTCTATTTTTATAAAGAAAGAGGTTGTGACAGAAGTGGTCAGCTTCAAGAAATAAGAAGGAATTGACGAAAATTGCTTTTCAAATTTTGTGAAATTTCGGCTTATTTCCGAAGAAGCTACTTCTGGAACATCGTTTATTCGGAAAAAGGGCTATGACAAGACTTTTGCCACAGCCCTTTCATGCACTTATTTATCAACCATTTCGTTGTAATTGCTAGTTATGCATAAAGATTAGCTCTCACGGACATTATTTTATTGCTGAGAAAAATATTCAGCTGTTGCTTGTTCATCCTCCTTGAGTTGTTCGATCAATTCCTCTGCACTTGAAAATTTCACTTGATCTCTTAAAAATTGATTCCAACGGACTTTGACGTGCTCGCCATAGATATCTTGATTAAAGTCCAAAATATACAGCTCTACAGTCAGCTCCCGTCCTTCACCGAATGTATCGTTATGTCCAATTGAACCCATGGCTGGATACCAAGTTTCCCCAATTTTTATTTCCGATACATAAACACCTTCTTTAGGTAAATGGACTGTGCTCTTTACTTTGACATTTGCTGTAGGGAATCCTAATAATCTGCCTCGTGCATCGCCATGAACAACTACCCCTTCCACCTCGTATATGCAACCTAATAGTTTTGCCGCTTCTTTTACTTGACCGCTGTCTAGCAATCCTCGAATACGTGTAGAGCTGATTTTTTCGCCTTGTTCTTCTTCTTTAGAGACTGTGACGATTTTGAATCTTCCCTTAGCATATTCAGGAAAATGAGCGACATCTGCAATGTCTTTTGGTCCATAGGTGTAATCAAAACCGGAAACAGCATATTTCGCATGTAATCCTACGATATATTGATCAACAAACTCTTGTGGCGCTAAATGAGCAAAAGAAGAAGTAAAATCGACTTCATATAAATAATCGATACCCAAAGCTGCCATTTTTTCTTCTTTTTGCTTCAGGCTAGTCAAATACTTCACACTGCTAGGATCGATCTTCTTAAAAACAATCGATGGATGTTGATTGAAAGTCATCAATGCTAATTTCAATCCTTCTTTTTGTGCAATTTCCATACCTGTCTTTATGACTTTCTGGTGTCCGATATGCACGCCGTCGAAAAATCCCAGTACTAAAACGACATCGTCTTCTGGAATTTGTTCTGGTTGGTAAGGATGTCTGATCTTGATGATATTCATTCGTTATTCCTCATTTCTCAATACTTTACTAGGTTTTAGTTTATTTTTTTCTTTCGGGTTTGGCTGGTAGATACTTACGACTTTTTCTTTATAAAACAAGGCAATTTCCTCTGAAGGCATTTCTGGGAGCGCAAATACAGTATAATAAAGTCTCATACCGTTTTTTACTTTCTGCCATACCTCATCAGTAATATCTACTCGTTTGAATCGTTCCACTCCTTTTTCAATTGGCAGCAAATACTCATCGATTGTACCGTTTTCTACAGCTTGAGCTACTTCTTCTAATGTTAACGCTTCTTTTTGGGTCATACCGGCACTTGCTGTTCGAGTGAGATCAGACATGTGTGCAGGGTAACCAAGTTTCTTTCCTGTATCCACAGCTAATGTACGGACATAGGTTCCTTTCCCGCATTCTACTTCGAAACGCCAAGAAATGGTTCCTGCCACTTCGTCTCTTGTCAGTTCACTTGTTCGGATAAAACGGTAAATTTGAGCCTTTCTAACAGGCCGCTCCACTGGTTCATTATTCCGTGCATATTCATATAACCGTTTACCGTTTACTTTTACCGCTGAGTACATTGGCGGTATCTGGGTGATCTCACCAATAAATGAAGCCATCACTTCATCTATTTTTTCTTCAGATAAAGACATATCCACTGGTTTTGTTTCTACTCGTTCTCCGGATCGATCTTCCGTCGTTGTACTGAAACCTAGAGTCATCTCGCCCACATAGATTTTCCCAGAATCAGTCAAATATTCGATAACTTTTGTGGCTTTTCCGATACAAATAGGCAATACACCGTCTACATCCGGGTCAAGCGTACCCCCATGTCCGATTTTTTTCGTATGTAAGATTTTTCTTAATTTGAATACGCAATCATGACTTGTCATTCCGCGTTCTTTCCATAAAGGTAATAACCCGTCCATGTCTTTTCTCCATTTCATTTTTGATTTAACTGAATTATTATAACACATTGCATCTATTACTGACGAATTTGACATCATAATGAACGGTTTTTATTTTTCGGCAATAAAAACGTAACAAAATTCATGCTCATGTAAATAGAAACCATGTTATGCTTTTTTTAAAGGAGGGAATAGAATGGAAGATTTTTTCTTTGCACCATTTGATTGGATTTATGGGTGGCTTACAGGTAAATAGATTGGTTCTCACTTCCCAAAAACGAAAAAAAGACTGGTCATTCTTCCAGTCTTTTTTCCGTTTTTTTTATTTATTTTTTCAGTTTCTTGATCAATGTAAAAAAATCTGTTTTTCGGGGTTGATTTTATCACTTTATTGGTCAAGATTTTTCCATTTCCAATCCAATACTTCTGGCAGATCAATACCATTTTCACGAATATAGTTTTGATGTTCTTGTAATTTCTGATCCATTTTTTTTGCAAAATCTTCTGCTTGACTTCCTTTGATTTTTAAAGCTGCATCTTTTGCCAAATGATAACGGTCAAGTTCATTTACCACACGCATGTCAAATGGTGTCGTGATATCTCCGTTTTCTTTGTAGCCATGAATCATTAAATGATGGTTATGACGATCAAAGAAAATCGTGCGGACCAATGTTTCATAACCGTGGAAAGCAAATAAGATCGGTTTGTCTTTTGTAAAATATTGGTCAAATTCTTCATCGCTCAACCCACGCGGATCTTGACTTGGATGACGTAATTTCAATAAATCTACAACATTGATGAACCGGATTTTTAGTTTTGGGAATTCTTCCAGCAGCAAAGTCACAGCTGCTAATGCTTCTAAGTTAGATTCCGTTCCTGCAGCAGCAATGACCAATTCAGGTTCCTCCTCTTTTGCTGTCGAAGCCCAATCAATGATTTTCAAGCCTTCATTCACTAAGACGGCTGCTTCTTCTGCTGAGTAAAATTGAGCACGCGGATGTTTGGAAGAGATGATCAAATTGATTTTTTCTGACGAGCGGAATGCTTTATCCATGACTGCGAGCAATGTATTTGCATCCGCAGGCAGATATTCACGGATGAACTCCGCCTTCTTTTCTGCCAAATGTGTCAATATTCCTGGATCTTGGTGGCTATATCCATTGTGATCTTGCTGGAAGACTGTTGAGCTTGCAATGAGATTCAGCGAAGGATAATCATTTCGCCAAGAAAGGTCATGTGATTTCCGCATCCATTTGAAGTGCTGAGTCAACATAGATTCAACCACTCGCAAGAATGATTCGTAACTTGCAAAAAAACCATGCCGTCCAGTCAGAACGTACCCTTCTAAGAACCCTTCATCTTGGTGTTCCGATAATTGACTGTCGATGACGCGACCAGATGGCGAAAGCCATTCATCATTTTCTGGTTCGATTTTTTCCATCCATTGGCGATTTGTCGTTTTGAAAACTTGATTCAATCGGTTCGATTTTGTTTCATCTGGACCAAATATACGGAAATTTTCTGGATTTTTCTCAATGATCTCGCGAACGAATTTACCAAGTTCGGTCATATCTTCTGCTTTAACGGAGCCCGGTTGTTCAAATTGCAAAGTATATTTTTTCCAATCTGGCATAATAAGCGGTTTTGGATCGATTCCGCCATTGGTGATAGAATTTTTTGCCATTCTTTGGTCACCAGTGGGCGCAATTTCTCTGATTTCTTCTAAAATACGTCCTTGTGCATCAAATAATTTTTCTGGTTCATAGGATTTCAACCAACGGAGTAAAGCATCTGCATGATCCATATGTTCTTGATCTACAGGAATCGGTACTTGGTGTGCTCGGAAGGTTCCTTCAATTGGCTCCCCGTCCCATTCTTCTGGACCGGTCCATCCTTTTGGTGTGCGTACGATCAATACTGGCCATTTTGGCATCACGACGTCTGTCGCTGTCTTCAGGCGAGCTTCTTTTTGGATGGATTTGATTTTCTCGATTGCTTGATCCATTTTTTCAGCCATAACAGGATTTAATTTTTCTGGATCATTTCCTTCAATAAAGAAAGGTTCCCAGCCAAGTCCGTTAAAGTAATTTGCTAATTCTTCATCTGATTTACGTGCCAAGATCGTTGGGTTGGCTATTTTAGCACCATTTAAATGAAGGATTGGTAAAACAGCTCCATCTATCACCGGATTGATAAAGACATTTGAGAACCAGCTTCCAGCTAAAGGACCGGTTTCTGCTTCACCATCACCAATCACGACAGCAGAGATTACTTCAGGATTGTCTAATACAGCTCCGACTCCATGTGAAAGAGAGTATCCAAGCTCTCCCCCTTCATGGATAGAACCTGGTGTTTCTGGTGCTGCATGAGAAGCAATGCCTCCAGGAAATGAAAATCGCTTGAATAATTTTTGCATTCCTGTCTCATCTTCCGTTACTTCTGGATAGATCTCTGTGTAACTTCCATCTAAATAAGCATTCGATACCATGACTTGTCCGCCGTGTCCTGGCCCTTCGATATAAAACATGTTCAAATCATATTTATTGATGACTCGGTTCAAATGGACATAAATAAAATTTTGGCCAGGAATCGTTCCCCAATGACCGATTGGATGTTTTTTGACATCTTCTGGTTTCAATGTACGTCTCAGTAAGGGATTATCTTTAAGATAAATTTGCCCGACAGAAAGATAATTGGCAGCACGCCACCAAGCCGTCATTTTATCAAAGTATTCTTTACTAGAATAATCCATACGTAACACTCCTTTTCATTATTACTCTTATTCTAGCGCAGATACTCCTAATTGAAACCTAATAAGCACTTCTGTTCATTTGCTTGGATTTTATATCTTGTCAATAACTCCAACGTGATTTTTCTTTTAACTGGTGGCAGACCGACAAATTCAAACTTTTATGGTGCAGGTTCCACTGATCTTCTAGTTACTTGGCTATATAACCTGACTGTCACTACAATGGATTACAATCTAGCTTCCGTCATCGGTATCTTGATCTTTATCTATATGCAAAAATTTATATACTATAGAAAAAAGAAAGTCGAATTTTTTACTTTTCTTTTTCTCTTTTTTGGTTAACTGACACGCCGCAAGACTAAAGTCATGGAACTCTTAAGTAATACGTCTTAATGAAAACAAAAAAATCCCGCAACCCCTGATTTCACAGGATTTGCAGGATTTTTTGATTAGTCTTTGTTCAAGTCACGAAGTAATTCATCGATATGGTTGCCATAGACAACTGATTCATCTAATTCAAAGGACAACTCAGGTGTTTTGTAAATACTTAGATTGTGCCCTAGCTCTCGACGAATCAATCCTGATGCTTTATCCAATCCTTCTTGTGCTTTTTTCTTTTCAGATGCTAAATCAGAAAGGATGCTGTAATAGATTGTTGCTTGTTGAAGATCGCCTGTTACGTGTACATCAGTGATCGTTACATCTTGCACACGAGGATCTCTTACTTTTTTACGTAGGATCGCATTGACTTCTTTTAAGATTTCTTGACCGACTCGGCGGTCACGATAGTTAGCCATAATGATTGGCCTCCTTTTATCAGTTTTTAGTCATTTTTGACTTCTTCCATGATAAATCCTTCAATTACGTCATCTACTTTGATGTCATTGAATTTTTCAATCATAGCACCGCATTCATAGCCCATTTTGACTTCTTTTACGTCATCTTTGAAACGTTTCAAACTTGCCAATTGGCCTTCGTAGATAACGATACCGTCACGAATCACACGGACACCGCTGTCTCTGCGGATATAGCCTTCTGTTACATAAGCACCAGCGATCGTGCCGACTTTGGATACTTTGAATGTTTCACGTACAATCATTTGACCAGTGATTTTTTCTTCAAATTCAGGATCTAGCATTCCTTTCATCGCTGTTTCGATTTCATCAATAGCTTTGTAAATGATACGGTGTAAACGAATGTCTACTTCTTCAGCTTCTGCTTGCGCTTTTGCTTGAGGTGTAGGACGGACGTTAAATCCAATGATGATTGCATTACTTGCTGCTGCAAGTGTTACGTCACTTTCATTGATTGCACCTACCGCTGAATGGACGATTTTCACACGTACGCCTTCAACTTCGATTTTTTTCAGCGAGGCAGCTAATGCTTCTGCTGAACCTTGAACGTCGGCTTTGATAATGACGTTAACTTCTTTCAACTCGCCTTCTTTCAAGCTTTCAAACAAGTTGTCCAAGGTTACACGGCTGCTTGCAGCACGGTTTTCCAATAATGCACGTTTTGCGCGTTCTTCACCCGCTGCACGTGCTGTCTTTTCGTCTTCGAAGACTACGAAACGGTCACCTGCTTGAGGTACATCATTCAAGCCAGTGATTTCTACTGGCGTTGCAGGTCCTGCTTCTTTATCGCGACGGCCAAGATCGTTTGTCATTACACGGACACGTCCGTAAGTATTACCGACAACGATTGGGTCACCCACATGAAGTGTTCCTTCTTGGACAAGTAAGGTTGACACAGGACCTTTACCTTTATCAAGACGTGCTTCGATCACTGTTCCGATTGCGCGTTGTGTTGGATCTGCTTTTAAATCTTCTACTTCTGCGACTAACAGGATCATTTCCAGCAATTCTTCGATGTTTTGGCCGAATTTCGCTGAGATCTCAACAAAGATCGTTTCGCCACCCCATGCTTCAGGAATTAACTCATACTCACTTAATTCTTGCATAACATGTTGAGGGTTTGCACCTGGTTTATCAATTTTGTTTACAGCGACGATAATTGGAACGCCTGCTGCTTTGGCATGGTTGATTGCTTCAACGGTTTGCGGCATGACACCGTCATCTGCAGCGACAACTAAAATCGTGATATCTGTGATACTTGCTCCACGTGCACGCATACTTGTAAAGGCCGCATGTCCTGGTGTATCCAAGAAAGTGATTGGTTTGCCATCAATATCAATCTGATAGGCACCGATATGCTGTGTGATTCCGCCGGCTTCGCCGCTTGTTACACGTGAATGGCGCAATGTATCCAATAAGGTTGTTTTCCCGTGGTCTACGTGTCCCATAATCGTTACTACTGGCGGACGTGAGACTAATTTGTCTGGATCAACTTCTTCTGACTCGAAGAATTTATCGATATCTGCAATATCAACTTGGACTTTTTCTTGTGGTTCCATACCATAGTCCGTGGCTAACAGTTCAATCGTATCTTTATCCAGTGCTTGGTTTTGATTGACCATGACGCCAAGCATAAATAATTTTTTAATGATTTCTGCTGGCTCACGATGAATTTTTTTCGCGATGTCTGCTACGTTCATGCCTTCAGTATACTCTAATACATCTGGCAATTCACGGAATTTGCGTGGTGGTACAGCTGGCTTAGTTGATTGTTGCTGTTTGCCTTTTTTACCCTTTTTATTATAACGATTACGGTTGTTATTATTAAATTTGCCGCGATTGTTATTGTTTGGTTTGTTGTTGGTACGGTTTTGATTGCCGCCTTGGCTCGTTCCTGGACGATTTTGACTGCTAGTATTCCCCGTATTATTTTGGTTTGTTGTTGGTTTTTTTCCTTGATTCACTTGACCGCTCCCTTGACCGCGATCTTGATAACTGCGGTTATTTTTATTTTTTTGTTGATTATTTATTGCTTCTTTTTTACGTTGATCGTTCGGCTGTTGATTGGCTGGTTTTCTGCTTGCTTGTTGTGCAGCTTGTTGTTTCGTGCTTGGGTTTTTGAACGCTTGTTGCAATTTCTTCTCATCACTGCTAGTAATCGCACCCATATGGTTTTTCACATCGATGCCAAGTTGTTGTGCTTTTTCCACGACATCTTTACTAGATTTTTTGAGTTCTTTTGCTAATTCATAGATTCTTTTATTGCCCATGCAATCACCTTCCTAACCTTCAATTAGCTCCTTGGTCTTCTTCGCAAATCCGGCATCCATTATTCCGAATACCTTGCGAGGTTTTCCGATCATCTGCGTGATTTCTGCTTCAGAAAATAGCTCAAAGCAAGGAACTTCATAGTATGAACTCTTATCTTTTATCTTTTTTCTTGTATTCTCACTTGCATCTGTTGCCACAAACACCAATTTTGCTTTTTGTTTGCGGATTTCAGCAATGGTCAGTTCTTCGCCCGTGATCAGTTTTCCCGCGCGCATCGCCAGACCCATGAGATTCATGGCTTTTTGCCGATTGACTGTGTTCATTTTCCAAATAACTCTTTACGTGCTTTTTGGTGAGTGACATAGTCAAGTAGTTCTTGATAAAACTCATCTGTTAAAGTTGTTTCGAGTACTCGATCGAGAATTTTTTTATCCCAAGCTTGTTGTACTTCTTCCGGCTCAAGTGAGACATACGCTCCTCGTCCAGGCATTTTTCCAGTTGGATCGATCGATACTTCCCCTTCTTTTGAACGGGTGATTCGGACCATCTCTTTTTTAGGTTTCATTTCACCTGAAACCACAGATTTGCGTAAAGGAATTTTCCTTTGTTTCATCTCTTTGCCTCCTTACTAAAGTTAAGCTTCTGGTTTTTCTTCGACCGTTTCATTATTGAACGCAATTGCTTCATACTCATCGTCTGTCAAATCTGACTGAACGATTGCTTCGTCATGCAATTCTTCTGTTTCGTTTTGTTGTTCTTGTTTTTCATAAAATTCCGCCATATCAGATTCTGATTTGATATCGATTTTATGGTTAGTCAATTTAGCAGCTAAACGTGCGTTTTGTCCACGTTTACCGATTGCTAACGATAATTGATAGTCTGGAACGACAACTGTGCAAGCTTTAGGATTGGTTTCATCAAAAATCACATCCATGACTTGTGCAGGATTCAATGCATTTGCAATGAATACAGCTGGATCTTCATTCCATTCAACGATATCCATGTTTTCACCTTTTAATTCATTGACGATTGCTTGGACACGTTGTCCTTTTGGTCCAACACATGTACCGACTGCGTCAATGTTCTGATCGTTTGAACGGACAGCTACTTTTGATCGATCGCCGGCTTCACGAGCAATGCTGACGATTTCAACGATTCCATCATAAACTTCTGGGACTTCTTGCTCAAATAAGCGACGCAATAGATCCGGATGGCTGCGGCTAACAAATACTTGCGGACCTTTAGACGTATTTTCTACTCGAGAAACATAGACTTTGATACGATCGTGAGGTTGGTAAAATTCGTTTGGCATTTGATCTTGTTTAGAAAGAACTGCTTCTATTTTGCCAAGGTTGACATAAATATAACGTTTATCCTGACGTTCAACGATTCCTTGCATGATGTCTTTTTCATAAGCACTGAATTCGTTATAAATGATCGTTCTTTCTGCTTCACGTACACGCTGCAAGATAACTTGTTTAGCTGTTTGCGCAGCGATCCGCCCAAAATCTTTTGGTGTGACTTCAAAACGGATCGTATCACCGATCTCATATGCTGGATTAATCAAAAGTGCATCTTTCAATGAGACTTCCAACTGTGAATCCATCACTTCTTCCGTTACTTCTTTTACTGCATAGACATGGATCTTTCCTTTTATCTGATCAAATTCCACTTCGACATTTTGTGCTTGGCCATAGTGGCGTTTGTATGCAGAAACCAATGCTGCTTCTAAAGCATCGATCACGATTTCTTTTGAGATCCCTTTTTCAGCTTCTAAAGCGTCTAACGCATTTAACATTTCTTTACTCATTTTTTCTGATTCCTCTCCGTGATTAAAATTGGATAGCTAAGCGAGCTTTTGCAATATTTTTTCGGTCAAAAGTCAATTCTTTTTCTCGTGTTTTTATGCGTATTTTCAATGTAAGCTGTTCAGCATCAAATGATTGAAGAAATCCTTCGTATTGTTTTTCGCCATCTACTGGTTGGTATAAGGATACATGGACATAATCGCCAAGTGCCTTTTCATAGTCGCTTTCTTTTTTCAATGGCCGCTCTGCTCCAGGGGAGGATACCTCCAGGAAATAAGCTTGAGGAATCGGATCTGGATCTGCTGCATCAAGTTTTTCGCTCAGTTTCTCACTGACAAAGGCACATTCTTCGATATCGATTCCGCCTTCTTTGTCAATAAATACTCGTAAGAACCAGCTTTTTCCTTCTTTTACAAATTCGACTTCGACAAGTTCAAAATGTTGTTCATCTAAAATCGGTGTCACCATTTCCGTGACTGTTTCAACGACGCTACTCAAAAGTTTCGCCTCCTTAAAAATTAAGTGCGTAATTCCATTAAAAAGAGTGAGCGAAAAATCCGCTCACTCACAGTTAGTATCATTACCTATAAAAACTATACCATACTCTGCTTAAAATTACAAGCAGACAAGATAACAGATGCTTATAACATATCGAATAACGATAATTGGTTTTCGTCTGGTAAATCCTTCAATACACCATTATCGTTCATATATTCGATCAATGTTTTTGAAACTTTCCCGCGAGTAGCAAGATCTTCTTTAGATAAAAATGGACCATCTTTTCTTGCCTCAACGATTTGTTTTGCTACATTGGTTCCCAAACTAGGGACAGCTCTAAATGGCGCAATCAACGTATCTCCTTCGATAACAAAATTAACTGCATCCGATTTGTACAGATCGATCATCCCAAATTTGTATCCTCGTTCTAACATTTCATTGGCTAACTCTAGCACGGTCAGCTGATTTTTTTCTTTTACGGAAGCATCTAGCCCTTTGTCCGTGATTTCTTTCATTGCTTGCTTCACAGCATCTTTTCCTTTGCACATGGAGACTAGATCAAAATCATCTGCACGTACAGAAAAGTATGCACAGTAATACAAAATAGGGAAATATACTTTGAAATAAGCAACACGAAGAGCCATCAATACATAAGCTGCAGCATGGGCTTTCGGAAACATATACTTGATCTTCGAACAAGAGTCGATATACCAATCAGGCACATTATTTTCTTTCATCGCGGATAGATAGGTTTCTCTCAATTCATCAGGAATCTTGTTCCATTGTCCTTTACGAACAGTTTCCATGATCTTAAATGCCATCCCGCTGTCTAATCCAGCATGAATCAAATAAACCATGATATCATCACGACAGCCGATTACTTCCGCCAATGTCGCATCCCCACGTCGAATCAATTCTTCGGCATTTCCTAACCATACATCTGTACCATGAGATAGTCCGGATATTTGAAGTAGTTCTGCAAAAGTTGTAGGATGTGTTTCTTCTAACATTCCTCGAACAAAACGAGTGCCGAATTCTGGAATACCTAATGTTCCTGTTTTAGAATAAATCTGTTCCTGGGTTACCCCTAGTACTTCAGGGCCAGCAAATATCCGCATCACTTCCGGGTCATCTGTGGGAATCGTTTGTGGATCAATCCCTGATAAATCTTGAAGCATCCGTATAACAGTTGGGTCATCGTGTCCTAGAATATCCAATTTCAATACATTATCGTGAATTGAGTGGAAATCAAAATGGGTCGTTTTCCATTCCGAATTTTGATCGTCTGCTGGATATTGGATCGGCGTAAAATCGTAGACATCCATATAATCTGGAATAACGATGATCCCCCCAGGATGCTGACCAGTTGTCCGTTTGACTCCTGTTGCACCCTTTGCCAATCTGTCGACTTCTGCACTTCGAAACTGCAGATTATTGTCCCTTTCATAACCTTTTACATACCCATATGCTGTTTTATCGGCGACTGTACCAATCGTTCCGGCACGGTAAACATAGTCTTCACCAAACAATACTTTCGTATAGTTATGTGCTTCTGCTTGATAATCACCTGAGAAGTTCAAATCAATATCGGGCACTTTGTCTCCATGGAATCCTAAAAATGTCTCAAATGGGATATCATGACCATCTTTATTTAAGCGTGCACCACATTTTGGACATTGTTTTTCTGGCATATCAAATCCAGAACCGTATGTGCCATCTTCAAAGAACTCGGAATATTGGCACTCTGGACAGTAATAATGGGGAGCTAAAGGATTCACTTCAGTGATCCCAGTCATCGTTGCAACAAAGCTAGAGCCAACAGAGCCACGTGAACCTACTAGATAGCCATCTTCATTACTTTTATGCACAAGTTTTTGGGCGATCAGATAAATAACCGAGAAGCCATTACCATTAATAGAATTCAACTCTTTTTCTAATCGTTTTTGAATAATTTCAGGTAACGGATCTCCGTACATTTGTTTTGCTTTTGTGTAACTCAATTCTGATATCTCATCTTCTGAACCTGGAATCTTCGGTGTATAAAGCTCATCTTTGACTGGAATCACTTCTTCGCAGATATCTGCGATTTTATTCGTATTATCCACTACGATCTCTTTTGCTGTTTCTTCCCCCAAAAAGTGAAAAGCGGTGAGCATCTCATCGGTTGTTCGGAAATGGACATCTGGCAAACTATGACGATTCAACGGATTCGCTCCGCCCATAGAATTGATCAAAATTTTTCGGTAAATGGCATCTTCTTCGTTGAGATAATGAACGTTGCCTGTTGCAACAACGATTTTATCCAAACTTTTTCCGATTTCTACTAAGTTTTGGATAATTTCTTCCAAATCATGTTCATTTTTTACCAATTCTTGCTCGATCAAAGGTGCATAGACTGCTTTTGGCATAACTTCAATATAATCGTAGAATTTTGCTCTGTTTCTTGCCTCTTCTACCCCTTTTTGCATCATGGCTTCGAAGATTTCTCCCTTATCACAAGCTGAGCCGATCAATAGATTTTCCCGCATCTTTTTCAATTGGGAGCGTGGTATTCGCGGGACACGTTCGAAGTATTCGACATTCGACATTGAAATCAGTTTGAACAAATCTTTCAGTCCTGCCTGATTCTTTGCTAAAATCGTTACATGGAAAGGTCGGGCTCGTTTGTAAGAATCTCCTTCTCCGATATGCTCATTTAGCTGATCATGATAAAGCATGTGATGATTGTCCATTGCCTCTTTCACAAAGATCCAAGCTAAATGACCTGTTGCTTCAGCATCATAGATTGCTCGGTGATGCTGTTCCAAGCTGACACCAAATTTTTTGGATAACACACCTAATCCGAAACGTTTGAATTGCGGATATAGATATCTGGCTAATTCTAAGGTATCAATAACTGGATTGGCTGCTTCAGGAATGCCATATCTTGCGTAGCTAGTATTCAAGAATCCCATATCAAAAGCCGCGTTGTGGGCTACCAGAATTGTACCTTTTGAAAATTCAAGGAACATCCGCAAGACTTCTTCTTCTGACTTCGATCCTCGAACCATTTCATCTGTAATACCTGTCAAATCCACCGTTGTTCGGGATAAAGGATGTCCTGGATCGATAAATTCATCAAAGCTTTCGATCACATTTCCTTTGTACATTTTGACTGCAGCGAGCTCGATAATGGTATCGTATACCGCAGACAATCCTGTCGTTTCCACGTCAAATACGACATATGTGGCTTCGTTCAATGCTTCATGCGCATCATTATAAGCAATAGGTACACCATCATCTACGACATTCGCTTCCACACCGTATAAGATTTTCACGCCTGCTTTTTTCCCGGCACTATGAGCTTCTGGAAAGGCTTGTGCGCCACCATGGTCTGTAATGGCGATGGCACGGTGTCCCCATTTTCCTGCTTGTGCCACCAGATCAGAAATGCTATTCGTTGCATCCATCGTACTCATATTGCTGTGAACATGAAGTTCTACCCGTTTTTCCCCTTCAGGAGCATAATCTTTACGAGGGGTATGTTTGACTTCAACGATATCTTGGGCATTCATGACCAAATCACGGACAAACGTATCTTCTTGGATACTTCCACGTACCTTTAGCCAACTGCCGACACTGATCGCATCAAATATCTGTTCATCTTTTTCGCCATTTGAGAATTTTTTGACGATAAATGATGAAGTATAATCTGTGATTTTCAAAGTCAAGATCTTGCGTTTTGAGCGTAGTTCTCTGACTTCTTTATCGAACACATACCCTTCAAGAGTGACTCGCCGTTCTTCTTCGACGATATTGATCATTGGTGTTGTGGGCTCATCTGCTGGAATATTTCGTCCTAGCTGGATGGGTCCTTCAAGAGCTGGTGACTGTTCTTTTCTTTCTTTTTTCTTTTGCTCATGAACAACTAGACTTTCAGCTGCTTGCTTCATAAAGGCTTCTGCCTGTTCTTGTTTACGTTCTTCAAAAAGTTTCAATACACGTTCCGCTTGCTGCTCATCCACTTCTGGTTCGATACGAAATTTCGGGAATCCGTAACTGACGAACAACTCTTCTACTAACGGTAAGTATTGCTGTTTCAAATATGAAATAGCCCCTGTACTGTCGATTGGCAAGATGACTTTACGATCTTTTATCACAGGTACTTGCGTTTTCAATACTTGCTGTGCTAGTGGTGTATCGCATTGCTGATTTTCCAAAGCTTGGGCCCAGTAATCTTGCAAGAGCTGTTCATCGAATGTCTGGTCATCTGCTAAGATGTTCAATTTGACTTGTGCAATCTCTTTAAAAGCGACAGTCAGATGCTGAGCCAATGACCGATACAGCATAATAGGCAAAATTTTAGAAAAATGCAGCGTAAATTCCCATAAACGCGATTTACGATGGACCACTACACTATCCATTTCACCAGCAGTAAGCAGTGGATGATTTTTTTCTGCTTCCTCTAGTTGGATTTGTTCCAACAGTTTTTCAAATAAATCTCGTTTTTCTGACAAAGATATACGCCCTTTCTGATGAGAAACTATGCAATTGATTACATCGTATCCTCTTCTTTTTCAGTACCTTTTAGTATACTCGTTTTTTCTGAGTTTTACATTAAAAAATTGGAACTGTGATTCACATCACAGTTCCAATTTTAAAAGCGAAACATCAGGTTGTCAAAAACAGCTGATCCAGCTATTTTACTTTTCTGTGTTTTAACGCTTATTATTCGCCTTGGTTCAAGAGGATTGGTAAAGTATTCGCCAATTCTTCTTTACGTACTTCAACCATTTCGCCAGTTTTCTTGATTTTCACTTCTACGATTCCATCCACTGCTTTTTTACCGACAGTAATTCTGATTGGACAGCCAATCAAATCAGAATCCGCGAATTTCACTCCTGCGCGTTCATTTCTGTCATCAACCAGTACTTCATAGCCAGCTTTTGTCATCGCTTCTTCTAGTTCATTCGTCAAGTTTGTTTGGTATTCGTCTTTTAGATTCATTTGGACGATATGCAGATCAAATGGCGCAATTCCTTTTGGCCAATTGATTCCTTGTTCATCTGAATGTTGTTCTACGATTGCTGATAATAAACGGCTCACACCGATACCATAACAGCCCATAATCACAAATTTTTCCCGTCCGTTTTCGTCTAGAACGGTTGCTCCCATAGATTCACTGTAACGAGTGCCAATTTTGAAGATATGTCCGATTTCGATTCCTCGTGTAAAGGCAAGAACACCGTTGTTGTCTGGTGAAGGATCGCCTTCTTGTACAAAACGAAGATCTTCATAAGAAAGCACAGTGAAATCGCGTTCTGGATTCACATTTTTATAGTGGAATCCTGTTTCGTTCGCTCCAGTAATGGCATTCGCTAAATCTTGGACATAACGGTCTGCGTATACTTTTACGTCATCTGAAACACCGATTGGTCCGACAGAACCAAACTCAGCACCTAGATATTTTTGTGCTTCTTCTTCCGTCGCTTCTTCTAAAAAGTCAGCAGATAGATAGTTTTTCAGTTTTACGTCATTGACTTCATGGTCTCCGCGTACCAAAACAAGGACAGGTTGTTCATCCGCAATGAACAATACAGACTTGATAATTTTTTGAGGTTCAACAGAAAAGAAATCTGCTACTTCATCAATTGATTTTACGTTAGGTGTAGCTACTTTCTCTAATTCAAGCTGTGTTTCATGCGATTTTTTTGATACATAGTAGCTTGTAGCCATCTCCAAGTTTGCAGCATAATCACTTTCAGTCGAATAACAGATCGTATCCTCCCCAATCTCTGAGATCGCCATGAATTCCTTTGAGTCTTTTCCGCCCATTGCGCCACCGTCTCCGATGATCGAACGAAATTCCAAACCGCAACGCTTGAAGACTTCGGTATAGGCTTTTTCATAATCTTTATATGTTTCGTCTAAACTTTCTTCTGTTGCATGGAAAGAATACGCATCTTTCATGATAAACTCACGTCCGCGAAGCAAACCAAAACGAGGACGTTTTTCGTCACGATACTTAGGTTGGATTTGATAAAGATTCAAAGGTAATTTCTTATACGAATTGATTTCATTACGCATCAAATCAGTGAAAGTTTCTTCGTGAGTTGGTCCAAGAATCATTTTTCGATCATTACGGTCCTTGAAACGATACAAGTTTGGGCCATATGTTTCATAACGTCCTGACTCTTCCCAAAGTTCTGCTGGTAAGATGGCAGGCATCAGCATCTCTACCGCACCGATTTTTTCAAATTCTTCCCGCATGATACGTTTCAGCTTTTCTAACACACGATTTGCTAATGGCAGATAAGAATAGATACCCGCTGATACTTGACGGATATATCCAGCTCTTAGCAAGATTTGATGACTTAATACTTCTGCATCATTTGGAACTTCACGTAATGTTGGAATCAACATTTTTGATTGTCTCATTCTATATACTCCTTTATTTCCTCAAAATAGTTATCGTTTGTTATTATACCCTATTTGTCAACTTTTTCTAGAAAAAGAATCGTTGAATATCGTTCCATGTAACTAGCACCATCAACAACATTAAAAATCCAAAGCCAGCTAATGTCAATATTCCTTCTTTTTCTTGACTTAATGGTTTCCCACGAATCCCTTCAAAAATATTCAACACTAATTTCCCACCATCTAAGGCAGGGATTGGAAGCAGATTGACGATTCCCAGGTTCATTGAAAGAAGCGCCATCAAACCAATAACAGTTGTTACACCTTGGTTTGCTGCTTCTGAAGACAATTGGTACATCATAACAGGTCCGCCTAATTTATCTAAACTAAAACCTGTAAACAGTGATCCTAAGGCTTTGAAAATTTCCAATGAACCGCTAAAAGCTTGACGTGTTCCGCCGATGATCTTATCCATAAAACCTGTATTCATTGGGGCTTGTATGCCAAGTTGGCCAACTTTTTCGCCATTTGACTCTACAGATTTCGGTGTCACTTCGACAGATTGCATCTTACCTTCTCGTTCGATCTCAAAATCTAATGTTTTACCTGGATTTTTCGTGATGACTGTTGTCAAATCGTTCCAAGAGTGGATTTCTTTACCGTCCACACTAACTACCTTATCATTTTCTTTTAAGCCTGCTTCTGCCGCAGCACCATTAGGGATAATCTCTCCTACACGATTAGTATTTGTCACTTGAACACCGCCTTGCATGAATGCAAGAATAATGAATAACACGATTGCCAAGATAAAGTTATTCATCGGACCGGCAAAATTGGTCAGCATACGCTGCCACAGTTTAGCCGATTGGAACTGTACATCTTTTGGTGCAATTCTGATTTCTGTTCCGTCGGTTTCAATAATCGTCGCATCGTGATCGACAGGATAGGTCACTACTTCTGTTTCATCCCCATTCACATAACCAGTGATAGTCAGCTCATCTTCTAAATCATAACGGCTCAATTCCATCGGGATAGCATTTGTCAATTGGATTTTCTTACTTAAATTTATCTTCTCTACGATGCCGTCAGAATTTAGTAAAAGAGAAAGAGGCATACCTGGTGCCATTTCTGTTTCATCATCCCCATTGCCTGCCATTCGAACATAACCGCCAATAGGTAATAGGCGAAGCGTATATGTTGTCCCGTCTTTTGCTTGATGCCCATAAATTTTCGGACCCATACCGATAGCAAATTCGCGAACGAGGATTCCTGATCGTTTCGCAAAGAAGAAATGACCAAACTCATGAACAATCACTAATATACCAAAAACAATGATAAATGTTAGTATCGTTTTCATAGCTTTTTTCTCCTTTACTTGTTTTTTGTGTGTTTTTTTAAACAACGTTAAAACACTATAATTTTACCATAGTATACCTAAGACACCAATAGTATCAATAAAATGAGAAACAAAAACCTGCGTCTTTTATGAAAATCACAAAGAAACGCAGGTATACTTACTAAATAATGCCAAATAAATGCATGATAGGGAATACAAACAGCAAGCTATCGAAACGGTCTAAGATTCCTCCGTGGCCCGGTAAGATATTTCCTGAGTCTTTCACATCATAATGGCGTTTGATTGCTGATTCGACCAAATCGCCAAATTGTCCGACTGCCGAAAAAATAATCGTCATCAGAAGCATGACAAACATACCATGATTGAATAGTTCTTTTGCTGGGTATAGCAATAAATAAAGAAATGCGACTACAACAGCACTTCCGATCCCGCCTAGCGCACCTTCAATCGTTTTGTTCGGTGAAATATCCGGACTTAACTTGTGTTGTCCATAACGACGGCCAACCATATAAGCACCAATATCAGTTGCCCAAACAATAAACAGACCAAAAATCAAAACAGCTAAACTTTCTGTTCGTGCATTGACGAAATTCTGGAAGCCTATTCCTACATACAAACTGACAAGTACTGGGAAACCTGCTTCATCAATCGTATACGTATTTTTAGAAATAACTGACGTCCCTAAAAGGATCATAACGATAAGATAAAATAGCATAAATGTACTGACGTTCTCTGGAAGAAAGAAGAACCATCTTTCTTTTGGCAAGACAAGGAGCACTGCACCAATAGCGGATAAAACTCCTTCAAAACTTAGGAGAGTCAATCCTTTCATCCGGAAAAGCTCATAAACTCCTACCACAGCTAAGACTGCTGCGGTAAGCTCAACCGCTATGCCCCCAATCCATATAATCGGAATAAACAAGACAAGCGCCACGGCTGCTGTGATTACGCGTTGTTTCATGACTGATCCCCTTTCTCATTTTCTGTTTTTTTTACACCGCCGAATCGACGATCTCGATTTTGATAAGAGGCAATTGCTTCTTCAAGATGCGCACCGTCAAAATCAGGCCAAAGTGCTTTTGTAAAATACAATTCACTATATGCAATCTGCCATAACAGAAAATTACTGATCCGCTCTTCTCCGCTTGTACGGATCATCAACTCAGGATCTTGTAATTCTTTGGGCAAGAAACCTGTCATTAGATGGTTGGCAATCACTTCATCATCGATTTCTTCTGCCTGTATTTCTCCCTTTGCTACTTCTTCAGCAATGTTTTGGACTGCAGTCACGATTTCTGCTCTACTTCCGTAATTCAAAGCAAAGTTTAACACCATTCCGGTATTGTCTTTTGTTTGCTCAATTGCACGTTTTACAGCGTCTTGCGTATGTTCTGGTAACACGTTCTCATACCCCATGACATGGACTTTGACGTTTTCTTTGATCAATTCTGGTACGAACGTATCAAAAAAGTCGACAGGTAGTTGCATGAGAAAACTTACTTCATCTTTTGGTCGCTTCCAGTTTTCAGTCGAAAAAGCATAAAGCGTCAATACTTTCACTCCAAGCCTTGATGCTTTCTTTGTAACTTTCTTTACTGTTTCCATACCTTCTTTATGACCAGCGACTCTTGGCAAACGCCGGTTTTGCGCCCAACGACCATTGCCGTCCATGATGATGGCAACGTGTTGAGGAATTGGTCCATCGGCATTAAATTGAAATTCGCTTTTTTCTTGAATATATTTGTTTTTTTGCGGAAAAAAACGTAACATTCTTTTTCCTCCTATACTTAAAAGATTCCCACTATCTTAAGTATTATAGCAATATCTAAACGTTTTTCCTATGAAATCATTGTTTTTTTATTTAAAAACTGAATAATTTTTTCTTTTTTTAATCTTTAAATAAAAGAAACATAAATAAAAACAGAGGAAACGGAATGATCCGCCCCTCTGTTTTTATGGTTTTATTAAACTTCCAATAATTCTTTTTCTTTATCAGCAGCGATCTTATCTACTTCTTTAATGCTGTTATCTGTCAATGTTTGTACGTCTTTTTCTAGTCCGCGCAAATCATCTTCGGTAATGTCACCATTTTTTTGTTGTTTTTTATATTCGTCGATCGCATCACGACGGATGTTACGAATCGCGATTTTTGCATTTTCTGCTTCTTTTTTCACATCTTTAGCTAATTCTTTTCTGCGTTCTTCTGTCAGTTGCGGGATAACCAAACGAATAACATTTCCATCATTGGTAGGACTGATTCCGATATCACTTGCCATAATAGCTTTTTCAACATCTTGAAGAATGCTCTTGTCAAAAGGCGTGATCATTAAAACACGTGCTTCTGGGATTTGGATTGACGCCATTTGGTTCAATGGAGTTGGTGCACCGTAATAATTCACAGTGATTCGATCCAAAAGGCTAGCATTCGCGCGGCCTGCGCGGATTTGCCCAAGTTCACGTTGAAGATTTTGTGCTGCTTTTTTCATTTTTTCTTTTGCTTCTGTCATAATTGCATCTGCCATTTTTATTTCCCCCTTACAGTCGTTCCGATATTTTCGCCTAAGATTGCCCGGCGAATATTTCCGTGTTCATTTAAATTGAAGACAAGCAATGGAATGTCATTATCCATGCTTAGTGAACTTGCAGTTGAATCCATGACTTGTAATCCTTTAGCAATCACTTCCAGATGAGTCAGTTCTTCAAATTTCACTGCATTTGCATCTACTTTCGGATCAGCAGAATAAACACCGTCTACATTGTTTTTAGCCATCAGGATAACATCTGCGCCGATTTCTGCTGCGCGTAATGCTGCCGTTGTATCTGTCGAGAAGTACGGGTTGCCGGTACCGCCCGCAAAAATAACAATCCGTCCTTTTTCTAAATGACGTTCTGCTTTACGGCGAATGTATGGCTCTGCGATTTGACGCATTTCAATCGAAGTTTGCACGCGTGTCGGTACACCCACGTTTTCCAACGTATCCTGTAAAGCTAAGGCATTCATAACTGTAGCTAACATACCCATGTAATCAGCTTGAGCGCGTTCCATACCCATTTGTGCTCCGATTTGTCCGCGCCAGATATTTCCGCCGCCCACAACGATTGCCATTTCAACGCCCAGTTCGTGAACTTCTTTGATTTCTTGGATGATTTCTTTGATTACTGGTGGTTTGATTCCAAATCCTGCATCCCCAGCTAAAGCTTCTCCACTCAATTTTAAGACTACACGCTGATATTTCGGTGTGACCATGTTCATTCCTCCAATATTTTCTATTGCCATTTTACCATACTTAGATGATTTCGACACGCTAAGCCTGGTTTTTCTTGTTTTGCTTAAAAAAAGGGAGCGCACAAAGCGTGCGTTCCCGTCTGTCATTCAACAGAATTATTTTTTCACTTGGCTCATAACTTCTTCTACAAAGTTATCTTCGCGTTTTTCGATACCTTCGCCAACTTCGAAACGTACGAATGTTTTAACAGTTGCGCCTTTTGAAGCAACGTATTTTTCAACAGTCATATCAGGATCTTTAACGAATGGTTGGTCAACCAAAGCGATTTCTGCTTTGAATTTCTTCAAGCGTCCTTCTACCATTTTTTCAACGATATTCGCTGGTTTGCCTTCATTCAATGCTTGTTCTGTAAGAACAGTTTTTTCATGTTCTAATTCAGCTTCTGGAATTTGTGATTCGTTTACATAGCGAGGATTGATAGCTGCTACGTGCATAGCTACGTCTCTTGCAACTGTTTCATCTGTTGTTCCGTCTAGAACAGTCAATACAGCAATACGTCCACCCATATGCAAGTATCCGCCAAATGCAGCATTGTCGTCTTTTTCTACAACTTCAAAGCGACGGAAGCTGATTTTTTCTCCGATAACTTGAGTTGCTTCGATCAAGTCAGATTCAATCGTTCCTTTATCTGTTTTGATTTTCATTGCAGCTTCCATGTCTGCTGGTTTATTTTCAGCAACAAGTTCTGCGATTTCTTTTACTAAGTCTTGGAACATTTCATTTTTAGATACAAAGTCTGTTTCTGAGTTTACTTCAACGATTGCTGCAGTGTTACCTTTCACAGCAACTGAAGCTAATCCTTCAGCGGCAATGCGGTCATTTTTCTTTGCAGCCTTTGCCATTCCTTTTTCACGTAAAAGATCAACTGCTTTTTCCATATCGCCTTCTACTTCAACTAATGCTTTTTTCGCATCCATCATTCCTACGCCAGTCATTTCGCGTAGTTCTTTTACCATTTTAGCTGTAACGTCTGCCATGTTTAACTCCTCCTGTGTGTGTTCTTTTTAAAAAAAGCTGCTTCAAAGGAGAGTGAGGCTTGTCGCCCAGCCTTTGAAACAGCTCCATCATTCAAAATTATTCTGCTGAAGAATTGTCGCCTTCAACAACATCTACGATTTCTTCGATTGATGTTGCTGTGTTTTCTTCTGTGAAATCTTCTTCAACTACTTGATCTTCACCTTGGTTTCCTTCGATGAAAGCATCAGCCATTTTTGAAGTAATCAATTTAACAGCACGAATTGCATCGTCGTTTGAAGGGATTACTACGTCGATTTCATCTGGATCGCAGTTTGTATCAACCATAGCTACGATTGGGATATTTAATTTGTGTGCTTCTTGAACAGCAATACGTTCTTTACGTGGGTCAACGATGTACATTACATCTGGGATTCTTGGCATATCAGCGATACCGCCTAAGAATTTTTCAAGACGTTCGCGTTCTTTGTTCAAACCAGCAACTTCTTTTTTAGGTAGAACTTCAAAAGTTCCATCTTCTTCCATTGCATTGATTTGTTTCAAACGGCTGATACGTTTTTGGATAGTATCCCAGTTTGTCAATGTTCCGCCTAACCAACGATGGTTAACGAAGTATTGTCCTGCACGAGTTGCTTCTTCTTTGATTGCTTCTTGTGCTTGTTTTTTTGTACCTACGAATAATGCTACGCCGCCTTCTTCAGCAACGCTCTTCATGTAATCATAAGCTGCATCTACTAATTTAACTGTTTTTTGTAAGTCAATGATGTAGATTCCGTTTCTTTCTGTGAAGATATATTTCTTCATTTTTGGGTTCCAGCGACGAGTTTGGTGACCAAAGTGTACGCCGGCTTCTAGTAATTGTTTCATAGAAATTACTGCCATGTTTGTTTCCTCCGATTTGGTTTTATTTTCCCTCTTCTTATCTTCTACCTTGCCGGCAAACTTTTTCAAGCACCTACCGACAATCCAATAAGAATGTGGATTTGCTGATGCATAAAGCACCCTCAGCTATTATACAGACAAAAGATCCGTATCGCAAGAGCAAATGTACTTTTCTGCTCAACATTCAATAGTTTACCTGAAAGACAAAAAGAATTCAAGAAAAACAGTAGATTTCTCTTTGTTTCTTTATTCTCTTTTTTCCATAAAATAATTTTAGATATAAAAGACGAATATTATTGGGCAATCCTTCTTTTTTTTGTTATGATACATGTGAAATCTTTCGTAAAGGAGAAAGAAAATGCGCAAAGCTCAAAGACATTTGCTGATTAAACAAGTCATTGAAGAATTCCCGATCCGTACGCAAGAAGAACTATTAAACAAACTTGGGCATTATGGCGTTACCGCAACGCAAGCAACGATTTCTCGAGATATACGTGATCTGAAAATCGTGAAAGCACCTGATGAAAACGGTATTTCCCGCTTTGTGTTGTTTCGCGAAAAAGGTACTCCTGATACTAAGACTGAAGAAGAGGATCGGCTGATTCAAATGATTGAAGACATTGTGTTGAAAGTCGAACGAGTCCACTTTTTGACAATCGTTAATACCTTGCCAGACAATGCTCATTTATTTGCATCTGTTTTAGATGAGATCAAGCCTCCTCCTATCGTCAGTACGATTGCTGGATTTGATACGATCATGATCATCTCAGAAAATGAGGAGGATGCAAAACGAGTAGAAGAATTTCTTCACCATCCGACTGAAGTATCACTTTTTTAATCAGAACACGTGTTCCTAATAAGGAATGCGTGTTTTTTTATTTTCAATATTTTCCTTGTTAAATAAACCTTTACACTCTTTACAAAAATACATCAGTTTTTATTTAAACTTTTCATAACTTTGATTAAATCACAATACTCATCATTTATATTGGATGTTAGCAAGAGCAGAGTCTTGCTCTTTGTGTATGTCAATAAAAAAGAAATGAAAGGAAATCGCATGTATAAATTATTAACGCCTGGACCATTAACGACTTCTGAAACAGTGAAAAAAGCGATGCTGACCGATCATTGTACCTGGGATCAAGAATACAAAGAGATGACACAATGGATAAGAAAAAAATTGCTGGAGCTTGCTCAAGTACCGGAAGAACTATACACAACGGTCTTGATGCAAGGCAGCGGCTCCTTTGGGGTAGAATCTGTTTTAAGTTCTGTGATCAGACCAGAAGATACTTTACTGATTTGTTCAAATGGCGCATACGGTCAACGAATGATTGCCATGTGCAAATGTCTGCAACTAAACTATGCAGTTTATGAAGTACCTGAACACCAAATCCCCCAAGCATATATGATTACACAGTTGATTGAAGAGAATCCGTCTATCTCCGCACTTGCAATGGTCCATAGCGAGACTACTTCCGGTATTTTAAATGATTTGGAAGAAATTGCTGCTGTCACACAGGAAAGAGATCTTTTGTTCATAGTAGATGCGATGTCTAGCTTTGGTGGGATACCGATTCATGTAGCGGAACTAGGGATCGATTTTTTGATTTCTAGCTCAAATAAATGTATTCAAGGTGTTCCAGGTTTTTCTTTTGTACTTGCTAATAAAGTGGAACTAGAAAAGCGAAAAAATGCGAGTCGAAGTTTGTCACTTGATTTGTATGACCAGTACCGCGTGATGGAAAACGAGAATGGCAAATGGCGTTTCACTTCCCCTACTCATACGGTTTTGGCTTTTCAACAGGCATTAAAGGAACTAGAGCTAGAAGGAGGGATTGAAACTCGATATTCACGTTATCTCGCCAATAATCATGTGCTACGACAAAAAATGACAGAGATGGGGTTCCAGCCTTTCATCCAAGAGTATCAGGGGCCATTCATTACCTCTTTTCTTTACCCTAAAGACTGGCGATTTGATTTCAATCATTTCTATCAGCATTTAAAACAAAACGGATTTGTGATCTATCCTGGGAAAATCAGCGATCATGAATGTTTTCGTATCGGTAATATTGGCGAGATTTATCCAGAAGACATTTTAGAACTGACAGCAATTATCAAAGACTATAAGGAGAACATTAATGATTAAAACTGTAATTTTTGATTGGGCAGGAACAACTGTGGACTTTGGCTGTATGGCTCCTGTCCACGCTTTTAGAAATGCTTTTCTAGAAAAAGGGATCCAACTGACTGACAAAGAGATCCGCGAACCGATGGGAAAATTAAAATGGGATCATATCCAACAGCTTCTTTCCCTCCCTTCTGTCAAAGAACAATGGATAGCGATTCAAGGACAACTACCTCAGGAAAAAGAGGTGGAGGAATTGTATCAGCAATTTGAACATTATCTGTTTAAAGATTTGGCCCAACATTCTACCTTGAAACCCGACACATTGGAAACGATCGAACAGTTGAGAAGCGCTGGGATCAATATTGGTTCCACGACTGGATTTACTGCTCCTATGATGGCAATCGTAGCAGAAACCGCAAAAAAAGAAGGCTATTCACCAGACTTCATGGCAACTTCTGAAGACGTCGAAGGATATGGACGACCATTTCCTTATATGATTCATAAAAATATACAATATTTCAAAAACAAGTCAGTTGATGAAGTAATCAAAGTCGGAGATACGGTCTCAGATATCCAAGAAGGGAAAAATGCTGGGGTGTTTACAGTAGGTGTGATTGAAGGTAGTTCGCTGATGGGACTTTCATATGATGCATACCAACAAATAGAGATGGAGGAAAAAGATCGCTTAAAACAGTCTGTTGCACTTAGATTCCAACAAGCTGGTGCTGATCTTTGCGTAAATAACTTGAAGGAGTTAACAGAGTACATTTTGTGCGCTGACAAGAATCCAGAATGACTTTTATACAAAATAAGAGCTGTGACAAAAATATTGTCACAGCCCTTATTGCGAATAAACGGTGTTCTCCTGCCAACTCCTCGGTCACAAGTCACAATATCCAACAAACATGAGAAGCTGTTTTTTGAAATTGTTCCTTGTGACTCGGAGCTGAACACTGATTTCACATTCTTTTTTCTTACATCTTATCTGGTGCATGAAGTCCTAGCAAACGAAGATCTTCTTTCAATAATACAGTCACTGCATACACTAAAGCTAAGCGTGCTTCTTTTTGTTCATCGTCAGCTAAAATCTTCGTATGAGCATAGTATTTGTTGAATGCCTGTGCTAATTTGATTGCATGTTTCGCAATCACTGAAGGTTCATATTTTTCCCCAGCGGATAAGACTGTTTCAGGATATTTTTGAACCAATTTGACTACTTCCCAGCTGATATCGTCATTCAACGCATAGTCTGCTGTTTCTGAAGGGACGAATCCTGCTTTTTCCAACAGACTGACTGCACGAGCATGTGTATATTGCACATAAGGTCCAGTTTCTCCTTCAAAACGAACAACTTCTTCTAAGTTGAAGTCAAATGTATTGAGACGATCGTTTTTCAAATCATGGAAGATGACTGCCCCAACCCCTACTTGTTTAGCTACAACATCTTTGTTTTCTAAATCAGGGTTTTTCTCGCTGATCTGCTCTTTAGCAGATTGGATTGCTTCATTCAATACTTCTTCTAGTAAGACGATTTTTCCTTTACGAGTTGATAATTTTTTACCACCTTGTGTGATCAAACCAAATGGGATATGGTGCATGTCGTCAGACCAGTCAAAGCCCATTTCCTTCAAGACAGCTTTCAATTGTTTGAAATGATAACTTTGTTCATTCCCTACTACATATAGAGATTGTTTGAAGTCATAGGTACGTTTACGATACAATGCGGCAGCTAAGTCACGTGTGATGTATAGTGTCGCGCCATCTGATTTCTTGATTAATGCTGGATTCAAGTCGTAAGCAGAAAGGTCAACGATCTCCGCACCTTTATCTTCGTTCAGCAAATGTTTTTCTTCTAAAAGTTCGACGATTTCATCCATTTTGTCATTATAGAAAGCTTCACCGTTCAATGAATCAAACTGTACTTCCAGTAGATCATAGATTTTGTTGAATTCTTTCATCGATTCATCACGGAACCATTGCCACAATTGGATAGCTTCTTCATCGCCTTCTTCTAGACGTTTGAACCAAGCACGAGCTTCTTCATTTAATTCCGGTTCTGTTTCAGCTACTTCATGGAATTGGACATACAAACGAAGCAGTTCATTGATTGGCTCTGCTTTGACCGCTTCTTCTGAACCCCATTTTTTGTAAGCAACAATCAGTTTTCCGAATTGCGTGCCCCAGTCACCTAAATGATTGATGCGGATTGGCTGGTATCCGATTTTTTCCATAATGAAGCCAATCGAATTACCGATAACTGTCGAACGTAAATGTCCCATTGAGATTGGTTTTGCAATATTTGGAGAAGACATATCGATCGGTACGGTTCCTTGATTCCCGATATTGCTGTCCCCATAATGTTCTTTTTCTTTCACTACTGTTTGCAAAACTTTTTTGCTGATAAGTTCTTTATTCATGAAAAAGTTCAAGTAAGGTCCAACCACTTCGATTTTTTCAAAGTTGGCAGAGTCGATTTTTTCTGCTAAATCTGCAGCGATTTGCTGTGGCGCTTTTCGGTAAACTTTTGCTAATGAAAAGGCTGGAAATGCCACATCCCCGTGTTCGGCTGATTTTGGATTTTCTAGTAATTGTTCGACTTGCTCAAGTGTCAAATCGTCTTTGACAACGTCATAGACGGCTTTAGCGACAAGATCTTTATTATTCATCTTTATTCCTCCTAAAATACTCTCTTATTTGTTCAACAAAAAAAATCTCTAATGACGACATACTTAGTATGCCATCATTAGAGACGAGATTTCCCGCGGTACCACTCCAATTGTCCTAAAAAAAGGACCAGCTCCATCTGATATCGGTAGACGACCGTCTGTTTAAAACAGAATTCTCCAAGTGCGCTTCGTTGTATCTCCTTCATTCGGCTTCCACCACTTCCGAATTCGCTAGCCAAGAATGATACAAGTACTCTCTTGTTCAACAAATCTTAATCTTATTAAACTTTCTTGAATTATATCAGAAAAAAAAACGAAAGGCTAGTCGTTTCTAATAAAAAAAACAATCCAGATGGCCTAAAGGAGAAGAAATACCACCTGGATAGTTATAAATCATTTCGTAAATACGAAAGACTTAACAAATTAATCAGCTACGATAATCGTTCCTTCTTCAGAAGCTAAAAGATTTTCGATATTTTCTAAAGAAGTGATGATTGCCTTAGCGTTCGGTTTTGCTTCAACAAATGCAATGGCTGCTTCTACTTTCGGAAGCATGCTTCCTGGAGCGAACTGTTTTTCATCAATGTATTGTTTCATTTCTGAAACAGTAACAGTTTCTAGTTTCTTTTGATCCGGTTTTTGGTAATTGACATACACATTGTCTACACCTGTCAATACGATGAGCAAATCTGCATCGATGATTTCGGCTAATTTTTCTGAAGCAAAATCTTTATCGATCACGGCTTCTCGCCCTTCTAATCCGGTCGCTGTTTCTACAACAGGAATCCCGCCACCGCCGACAGACACCGTGATAACTCCTTGTTCGACTAGCGTTTCGATGACACGTGCTTCTTTGATCGAGATTGGTTTAGGGGAAGCGACTACTTTTCTCCATCCACGTCCAGCGTCTTCTTTGAATGTCACAGTAGAATCAGCATTCATTTGTTCTTTCGCTTCTTCTTCCGTGTAGAATGGGCCGACTGGTTTACTTGGATTTTTGAAGGAAGGATCATTTTCATCCACAATAACTTGAGTGACTAAAGAAACTACATCTTTATCGATCCCTTTTTCCTTCAGTACTTCACCCATCGCGTTTTGGAGCCAGTAGCCGATTGACCCTTCCGTCATTGCGACACATGTATCTAAAGGCATTGCTGGTGTTTTCTCAGAATCAGCAGCTTGCTGCTGAATCAATAGGTTGCCGACTTGCGGACCATTTCCGTGAGAGATGATTAGTTCATCTCCTTGTTCGATAAATTTCACTAAATACTTTGCTGTTTCCGTTAACGCTTCTTGTTGGGCTTTTGCACTTGCATCCGTAGACAAGATGGCATTGCCTCCTAAAGCGACAACTACTTTTCGTTTGACCATTTCATTCGTCCTTTCTTCAGTTCTCCTGAATTTTCTAGATAACAAAACGAGCCAGCGTTTTGTGATTTTCCCTCAATGCTGACTCGTTTTTTCGTGAGATGAATGTGGTTATGCTTAAACGCGAGGGATAAACAAGTTACCTAATGTTGCTGCCATGATTGCTTTGATTGAATGCATACGATTTTCTGCTTGGTCAAATTGACGAGCATATTTGCTGCGGAATACTTCATCTGTTACTTCCATTTCAGTGATGCCAAAGCGTTCTTTCATTTGTTCACCGTAAACAGTGTTTGTATCATGGAAAGCTGGTAAGCAGTGCAAGAAGATCAAACGATCTGTATTGTGTGTTTTTTCTACCATTTCCATATTGATTTGGTAAGGTTTCAACAATTTGATCCGTTCTTCAAATTTATCTTCTTCACCCATTGATACCCATACATCAGAATAAAGCACGTCTGCTCCGTCTACACCTTTATCAACATCGTCGGTAATCATCAATTGTGCCCCTGATTTTTCAGCAAAACCTTCTGCCATTTTGACGATTTCTTCTTCAGGTTGTAATTCTTTTGGTGCAACAATACGCATGTTTGCTCCCAAAATTGCACCTGTTACTAATAAAGAGTTAGCCATATTGTTTCGACCATCTCCACAGTATGCAACAGTGATACCTTCTACAGTTCCAAAGTTTTCTTGGATAGTTAAAAAGTCAGCGATCATTTGTGTTGGATGCCATTCGTCAGTCAAACCATTCCAAACTGGAACGCCAGAGAATTCTGCTAGTTCCTCTACCATTTTTTGACTGAATCCACGGAATTCGATTCCGTCAAACATACGACCTAACACTTTAGCTGTATCTTCTGTTGATTCTTTTTTACCTAATTGGATGTCATTTGCACCTAGGTATTCAGGATGTGCACCTAGATCGATTGCTGCAGTGGTAAATGCAGAACGAGTACGTGTAGATGTTTTTTCAAATAAAAGTGCGATATTTTTTCCTTCTAGATAGTGATGTGGGATCCCACGTTTTTTCAAGTCTTTCAAGTGTTCTGAAAAATCGATCAAATATTGTAACTCTTCTTTTGTAAAATCTTTTTCTGCTAATAAACTTCTTCCTTGGAATACTGATTCTTTCATATTAAACATTCTCCTTTAGATTGTTTTTATTTAAGATTAAAGAGGAAATCCTGACGACAGCTGACAGTAAGACTGTCGTCAGGTTATAAACTACTTCAAGTCTTCACGGACAAGTGGTTGGCTCATACAACGTGGACCGCCACGACCTCGTGACAATTCACTAGAATTGATTTCCAACACTTTGATACCATAGCTACGAAGCAATTCGTTCGATACGTAATTCCGATTGTAAGTGACTACGACACCTGGAGCGATTGCCAATGTATTGGATCCGTCATTCCATTGTTCTCTAGGGGCAACGATCTCATCCCCATTACCAGTTGGAATCAATACAAGATCATCTAATCCAAGAGCAGCTTTCATCGTTTCGTGTAAGTTATCTGAATGAGTGATCTTGATATCATCACCATCTGGTTCGATCGTAAAGACATCCATCTTACCGTCTTTACTTTGGATTGCTGGATGGATAGTGAATTTGTCATGATCTACCATTGTGAATACGGTGTCCAGATGCATCATTGCACGGTTGTTCGGGATTTTGATTGCTAATACTTTTTCAAATCCTGAATTTTTTGCGAATAGATGGCGTGCTAATTTTTCTAAAGCTTTTGCATTTGTTCGTTGAGAAATCCCAACTGCTACTACTTTGTCGCTTAAGATTAATTCATCTCCACCTTCGATATGATCAGGATTTTCACGATCCAACCATACTTCGATCCCTTTATTGGCAAATCTTGGATGATGTTTCAAAATATATTCTGTAAACATCGATTCACGACGACGTGCTTCAAAAGTCATCTTATTGACGGTCATTCCATTTCCCATTGATGCGGAAGGGTCGCGTGTAAAGTACAAGTTTGGCATTGGGTCCATGTAAAATGGATAGTCGTCGTCTGCTGAAAGATCATACAAGCTGCTAGAACGTACTTCGATATCTTTTGTACGAACCCCAGCCATGATTTTATCTACCATTTCTTGTGTTTCCATTGATAGAAGGAACTCATGAAGACCATCTCTTACTGCATTCGATGCGATATGAGATTCATCCAACATTTTATTCAAGAATTGTTCTTTGACGTTGCCTGCGTCAATCGCTTCTGCTGCTAATTTTTCCAAGTAAAGAGTTTCGACGCCTTCGTTTTGCAAGGTCTTTGCAAAGTTGTCATGCTCTTCTTGAGCAATCGGAAGATATGGAATATCATCGAACAACAGACGATCCATAATATCTGGTGTCAAATTTTCCACTTCTTGCCCAGGCCGTTTCAGTAAAACTGTCTTTAATTTCCCTATTTCAGAGAAAACGTGAATAGGTTTATCCATGTTGTGTTGCCTCCTTCTTTTTGATTACATGTATAGGATAGCCTCCTTTTGTAATCACTTTCATAATTTTGTCTCATTCAAAATGAGACATCCCTCACATTAATATTCGATAATTAAATAATTAAACGTTTTTCTAATTTTAAGCGTAATTTATTCATTTTTTATTCTGTATACACTTCCAAAAAAATATTTATTCATCTAAAAAATTTTTTTGAATAAATCAAAAAAATAAACTATACTAATATTGTTAGCGTTTGCTATATGTATTATTGTTGTTTTTTATACACAAATACTTATCTTCAAAATAAATTATTCAATGTAGATGTATATTTTTTACATAATAACAAATTTTATTTGTAAAGTATTAAAACTTATGTTTAATCCAGATGTGTTAAAACTTTACAAATTCTTTAAAAAAAGTAACAATAACTATAGTGAACAATAAGGAGAGGACTTTTTAATGCGTGTTAATAAAATCGATTTTCACTTTTCAAAACTCAGATATCAACCTGATTTTGAACATTTCTCGGATGAAGAGTTCCAACAGATCAAGGAACATACTGTTCTTCGTTCCTATAAGAAAGGACAAATCCTTTTTGATGATGGAGATCCTAGACAACGATTATATATCTTGACCAAAGGACTTGTTCGTTTAGAACGTTACGATGAAAGTGCCACCTATTATTATTATGATTACGTGACTACCAATAACCTTTTTCCTATGTCAGGAATGTTTGGAGAAGATACCTACACTTATACAGCTCAAGCGATGACTGATATCGAAACTTTCTATCTTCCTGTTTCCTACTATGAAAAATTAGCACGAAAAAATCCTGAACAACTGATCTATATGATCCAAAAAATTTCTAAAGTAGTCGAAATACATGAGTTACGTATCCAAATTGGATTAACCTCCAGTGCTTTTGATCGAGTGAAACAAAATCTATTCATTTTGAAAGAAGAACTTGGCGTACCAACAGAAGACGGCCATATCACCATTCCTTATCCAATTACCTTAAAAGAATTAGCAGTGAATAGCGGTACGACACGTGAAACTGCTGGACAAGTAATCAAACAACTACGTGATTCAGGACTGTTAGATTATCACAAAAAGCATTTTACTTTCTGTAAGACCGCTACTACTCCAGCTTTGAGAGAATAACGCGACAAAAAGAAACAGCGATCCTGATATTTATCGGGGGCGCTGTTTCTTTTTGTTTCGTCTATTCAAATGATTGGTAATAATAAGTGAGATCACTCTCTTTTTTTGTTCCATTGTAAACTACACCTAATATATTTGCTTTTGCAATCTGCAACAGTTCTTTCGCTTTTAACAACTCTTGTTTCTTTGTCTTTCTTTCTCTGACAACAAGTAGCGTTCCATCCGTTTTTGCTGCAAGGATTTGAGCATCCGTTACAGTCGCTACCGGAGGCATATCAAAGATGACCAGATCAAAGTCAAGTATCAGTTCCTCTATTATCTCTTCCATTCTTTTCGTCCCTAAAACTTCCGAAGGGTTGGGCGGCTTTGGACCACTGGGCAAGATCCAAAGATTTTCTATATGTGTTTCAGTTATGTAATCGTCCGCTATCCGTTCACGCTCACTAAGTAAATTACTCAATCCTTCATTATGCGGCAATTGAAAAGACAATGCTACAGTTGGTTTCCTCAAATCGGCATCTACAAGTAAGACCTGTTTTCCACTATTTGCAAAAACTACTGCTAGATTAGCGGCAGTAATAGATTTCCCTTCATCTGGGCCGGAAGAAGTGATGACCAATGTCTTCAATTCACGATCAATCGCTGCAAACTGGATATTGGACCGGATCGTTCGATATTTCTCGGCAGTAATCGATTGATCAGCTAGTGCAACTAAAGGAACCGGAGAGGCAGCTATTTTCTTTTTCTTCATATTCTCTCTACTTTCTTTTTTCATTTTATATTCAGACTTTCTATGTACACGAATAAATCCTATGATTTATTGAATTAATCATAGCACAGGAAAAAAACGAACACAATTTATATAATAACTATTTTTTATTACAGATATCAGCATAAAACATTTTTAAAACAAGTTATCTCATAAATTTAAATAACACATTCAATTAAAAATAGGCAAAAAATAGGGTTGTGACAAAAATCTGTCACAACCCTTATTACAATAAATAGTGTTCAAAAGCTTGCATCTACGGTAATAAGTTCAACCAAGTCAAAAACATGTGAAGCTGTTTTTTCTTTGCTGTTCTTATAACTTGATGCAAGGCAGCTTTTTCACACTCTCTTTCATTTATTCAGATAAAACCAAGCTTGGATCAGCATTTAACTGATAGCTGGCAAAATTTCTTTTTTGCATTTCCACATGTGCTGCTGCTCCAATCATTGCAGCATTATCTCCACAAAGTCTCAGAGGCGGAATCACTAATTCTACTTCAGGGAGTTTAGCTGACAGAGCAGCTTGCAATCCTTCACGCAACCCTTGATTGGCCGCTACACCTCCAGCTACAACCAGTTGCTTGACTGGATAATTTTGACAAGCTCGAAGTGTTTTAGTAATCAATACATCGATCACACTTGCTTGAAAGCTAGCTGCTAAATCATTTTTGTCTAAATCTTCTCCACGCTGTTGTGCATTATGCACCAAATTGATAAATGCACTTTTTAATCCACTAAAACTGAAATCATAATTATCTTCATGGATCATCGCTCGTGGAAAATGATAATTATCTTTTCCTTGATGAGCTAGCTGATCGATTTCTTTTCCACTTGGATAAGAAAGACCTAATACTCTTCCAACTTTGTCATAAGCTTCTCCTGCTGCGTCATCTCTTGTCTCCCCAATGATTTCATATGATCCATCTTCTTGCATATAGACTAATTCTGTATGTCCTCCGCTAACAAGAAGTGCCATCAATGGAAACTGGAATGGTTTGACCAGACGTGCGGCATAAATATGACCTGCCATATGGTTCACAGGAATCAGCGGCAATTGGTGTGCCCAAGCAAAAGCCTTAGCTGCAGAAATACCAATCAACAAAGAGCCGACGAGTCCAGGCCCATAAGTGACAGCGACTGCCGATAAATCTTCTGCCGATACACCAGCTTCTACCAGTGCATCTTCCAAGCATAAGGTTATTTGTTCTACATGATGGCGGCTAGCTACTTCAGGCACCACTCCGCCAAAACGTTTATGACTGTTTATTTGGGAAGCAACGATGTTAGATAAGATCTCTGTTCCATTTCTAACGACCGCTACACTCGTTTCATCACAACTTGATTCAATTGCCAGAATCAATTCTTCATTCATTTCATCGTCTCCGTTTTTAACTTTCTGCTCATAATGATCGCATCTTCTGTCGGATTGCGATAATATGATTTCCGTTTACCTAATATACGGAACTTTTCTGATTCATAAAGTTTCCTTGCTGCTTCATTAGACAGACGTACTTCTAAAAAAACATGCAGCGAATCTTTTATTTGTTCCGCAATCAGCAGATGTAGCAAATGCCGTGCATAGCCTTTTCCTTGTTCTGAAACTGCAACAGCGATATTCGTGATTTCGACTTCATCCATTACTTTCGAATACCCGACAAAACCACAGATCTGGTTATCTTCAACTAAAAGCAGATAATCCGTGTGGGGCTGTTGGATATCTGTCAAAAACTGCATCTTCGTCCAAGGTGAGCCATATGGATAAGCATTTTCGCTAATTGCCCATACGCATTCTGCCAAATATGCTTCATCAAAATCTTTTTTTCTGCAAATCAACTAATCTCACTCATTTTCTAAAATTTTTATCATATCCAACGCATCTTCTTTTGTTTCAGTGTAATATCTTTTTTTGATCGTCGTTGCTTGAAACCCTAATTTCCGATAAAGTCTTTGCGCATCCTGATTACTCATGCGTACTTCCAATGACATCGTCTCACAGCGATTCATTATAGCAAAGTTCTCGATTTCGTCAATAAGCAGCGAACCGATTCGTTTACGCTGATATGCCGGTCGAACAGCAATATTCGTGATATGACAATCTAAACCGAACGCCCTTGAGCCAACAAACCCGATCATTCTTCCATTATCAAAGATCCCTAAATATAGATGAGGAAGTGGTGACTTCAATTCTGACATAAAGGCACTTTTGGTCCATGGCAATTCGCCATTATAGACTTCTCGTTCGACATCCAACAGCTCTTTGATATCTTCTGTAGTCAATTCTCTTAGTATATAGCGACGATCGATTTGTTCGATTGTTTTTTCTGCATAGATCATTTTATCTTGAAAAAGGCTTCTAGCATATGCTTTAAATTTTTTCAACATAGCTTTCATCTCCAGGTGTGTGCGTCTCTAACCATTTCTCTTCAGCTTCTACTCGTTTTAAATAACGAGGGAGAAAAGCTTGTTTATCTGCAACTGGTTCATCCAACGCACCTAATTGAGCCACAGTCACACCACTTGGGATATCCCATGCTGGAACTGTATTAATCATCGCATCAGGTAGCATTTCTTTTATTTCAGAGATGAATTTATGACAATCACTCCCAACGAAATAAATAGCTTCATTCAGCTCTTGTAGTTGTGCAAACAAATCAGAAGCAGCAATATGTACATCTTCAAGTACAGTTTCTAATCTATTTTCTTTCCAGCGGTATGCCCCAGCATAGACATTTTTTCTTCGAGCATCAAACATGGGCACAATCATTTTATCCACCCCGACACAATTAGCCGCGATGGCTTTCAGGCTAGATACTCCTATTAGATCTTTATCTAGTGTATAAGCAATCGTTTTCGCTGTCGTTACACCTATACGAAGTCCTGTATAAGAACCAGGACCATCAGAAACCGCGATTCGGTCAATGTCTTGGGGACTCATTTGAAGATCTGCAAACAATTGGTCAATGGCAGGCATCAGCGTCACACTGTGGTTGCGTTTGATATTTGTCTGTATTTGCCCAAGAATTTGTTTATCTTCCACCACACCGATCGCCAAAGTTTGATTTGCAGTATCTATTCCTAATGTAATCATATATTTGATCCTTTCTGCTATAACATTCTCGCCTTCCATTGTAGCATACTTTTTTATTCCAATGATGAAAATATCAAAGGCAAAACTAGTACAATGATACATGATTATCTGCTGACCGGCAAATCTAGTTTCTTCCTTACATACACAAAAAAAGTTGCGGTATCACGACACTTTACCACAACTTTTTCTTTTTTTATTTCGTCGACTCTCGAACAATCAACTCTGTTTCCATAATGATTTTTCTTGAAACTGGTGCTTTGGAATTACTTAGTTGAAGGATCGTCTCCACTGCTAGCTCTCCCATCCATTCCGTATAAACTTTCACAGTAGAAAGAGAGGGTGTCACATATTTCGCTACACTGACATCGTTGAAACCCATCACGGAAATATCTTCTGGCACCGCTAAACCTGTTTCTTGAATCGCTTTCAGCGCGCCAATCGCTAATGCATCATTAGCCGCAAAAAGTGCGTCAGGAATCTGCTCGTTTGTTTTTAAATATTTTTTAACCGCTTGATAGCCTGACTCGACAGAAAAATCTGCTTCGATAATTGAACCTTCGTCGTAGCCTTTTTCTGCTAAAACTTGTTGGAATGCCATGATTCTAGGATCCCTTAGTCGCTGATGGTTTTTCTTTGTATATTCTGTTCCAGCAAGCATAGCGATATGTTGTGCATTCTGGGAAACAAAGTGCTCAATGACTTTTTGAACACTCGACTTAAAATCGACAACTATAGAATCGATTCCTTGAGAAGTGCCATCAGAATCTACCAGAAGCAAGGCTTGTTGGGATTGTTTCAAATCCAACAGCTGAGCTTCATCGAATTTCCCTAATGCGATCGTTCCATCTGCTGGAAGCTCACTAATGGAATCCCACGTTTCTTTCAACAAAGTAACGTTTGCTTCTTCTGCCTTTTTTTCGATTCCTAAACGAATAGACAAATAATAAAGATCTTCAAGTTCTTCTGTATCATCGTACCATTGGATCAGACGAAGGGTTTGCTTAGCATTTGCTGCATTTTTGCGGTGCTTCGTATAATTCAAGCGTTCCGCTGCTTCAAAAATTTTTTGCTTTGTGGCTAAGCCGACGGAAAGTTCAGGATCGTAGTTGAGCACTCTTGAAACAGTAGCAGGAGAAACTCCTGCCAACTGAGCAATGTCTTTAATTGTTGCCATTTGTCTCTCCTCCTTTTTTTCCGTTTATAAAATCGCAGTAAACCGCTCAAACGCTGCTTGTCCTTTTTCATCTCGCTTGAACACTCCAGCATCTTCTAGGACACGAGCAAAAACCTGACCTACAGCTTTTTGTACAACATCAGTGACCGCGTCTTTCGTCAAATCAGGATGCTCTTTTTTCAACTGTTCTGCCCATGGACGATGATATTCAGCCATCTGGTTCTCTTCTCCCAATAAGAACCGCTCTACTTCTGCTAGTTCCGATTTCAAACGAGGTGGTAAAACAGCAAGTCCCATTACTTCGATCAATCCAATGTTCTCTTTCTTGATATGTTGGACATCTTTATGCGGATGAAAAATACCATCAGGATGCTCATCTGAAACATTATTGTCTCGAAGGACAAGATCCAGCTCAAAATAATTGTCCCTTCTTCGTGCAATTGGCGTAATCGTGTGGTGTGGTGTACCATCTGCTGAAAAAGCCCGGATTTCTACAGTTTCATCCGAATATCCTTTCCACTTTTCCAACACTGAATTAGCTGCTTCAATCAGCAACTCTTTATCTGTTGATTGCAAACGGATCACAGACATCGGCCATTTCACAACTCCTGCGATGACTTGCGGATAATCTGCTAATTTGATGAGTTTTTCTATCGGTGCTTTTGCCATAGGAAATTCATGACGTCCTGCCTGATAATGATCATGAGAAAGAATCGATCCTCCAACAATCGGCAAGTCAGCATTTGAACCAACAAAGTAATGAGGCAAGACTTCAGTAATCCGAAGCAGTCTAACAAATGTTTCCTTTGAAATTTTCATTGGACGGTGCTGCTCTGATAAAATGATCGAATGCTCATTGTAATAAGCATAAGGAGAATATTGGAATCCCCAGCTTTCACCATCTAGATTCATTCGAATGATTCGATGATTGGTGCGGGCTGGATAATTCAAGCGTCCTCTATATCCTTCATTTTCCATGCACAGCATACATGTAGGATAATCTACTTTGGCTGCCTCGCGTTCTGCCGCAATTTGTTTTGGATCTTTTTCTGGTTTAGATAAATTGATCGTGATTTCCAATTCACCATATGCTGACTCTGCTGGAAATTTGATATTTTTAGCGATGGCTCTTGTTTTGATGTAATCATTTTTCTTACTTAAATCAAAGAAATAATCAGTTGCTTCCTCTGGACTTTTCGAATAATGCTGTGCAAAGAATGCATTGACAACGGAAGGCGGCGGTGTAAGAAAATCCATCAATTGTGCTTCAAAAATCTCTTGTTCTGCTGGTAATTCTGAAAGAACACCATTTTCTCTTGCCTTAGCGACAAGCTGATCCAATAAGTCTACTGATTCTTCCTTAACTGGTCTTACTTCGACGCTTTCTAGAGCGTCTTCTCCTACCATCCCTAAAAGACGATTCTGTAAATATAAGCGGTCCATTTCCATCCATCCGCCAGCTTCGATCGCAAGTGTGGCAAAATCACAAATCGTTTGACTGATTGACATATCTCATTCCCCTATTCTTCATAACCATTTGGATGGCTGACGTGCCAATCCCATGCTGTTTTGATAATTTCTTTGATATCTGTGTATTCAGGTTTCCAGCCCAGAATCTCTCTCGCTTTTTCACTTGAAGCGACTAATCGGCTAGGATCTCCAGCTCTTCTTGGTGCTATTTCTGCCGGGATTTCTTTCCCTGTCACTTCTCTCGCTGCTTCTAACATTTCCTTGACCGAGTACCCTTTATTACTGCCTAAATTGAAGAAGTTGCTTTCGTTTCCTTCTTTCAAGTATTCCAAAGCTAAAATATGTGCGGCAATCAAGTCTTCTACTTGAACATAATCTCTAATACATGTTCCATCTGGTGTATCGTAATCGTCTCCATAAACAGCCAATGCTTTTCTTTGACCAAGAGCTACTTGTAAAATGATTGGGACAAGATGCGTTTCTGGTGTATGATCTTCTCCGATAGATGCATCTGCTTTTGCTCCGGCTACATTGAAGTAGCGCAAAGCGACATAGCGCATGCCATACGCTTGATCACACCACTTCATCATTTTTTCCATCATCAATTTGCTTTCACCATACGGATTTTTAGGATCAGTTGGTGTATTTTCCGTGATTGGAGACTCTTTCGGCTCTCCATAAGTTGCTGCAGTAGAAGAGAATACGATTTTATTCACGTTGAACTCGTGCATGACTTCAAGCAAGATTTGCATACCGTATACATTGTTGTTAAAATACATCAATGGTTTTTCGACAGATTCTCCTACTAAAGAGCTTGCAGCAAAATGGATTACTCCTTCAATCGGTTCCTTTTCAAATACGGAACGTAGAAATTCTTTATCCCGAATATCTCCTTCATAAAAATGAGCATCTGGATGTACTGCTTGTTTGTGACCTGTGAGTAAATTATCTACCACAGCGACTTGATACCCCTTTTGAACTAGCTGGTCTACAGCGTGCGAACCGATATAACCGGCTCCGCCTAGTACTAAAATTGTCATAAAAAACACTCCTTTGATTAGTGAAATTGTGTTTGTTGATTCTATATAATTTAAAAAACGAAGTCTACTTTATGGTAGAAAAGAAGAAAGTAAAATTTCGTAAATTTATCTGGTAAATTTATAATAAAACATTTAGTAAACATTTTCAAGGATTTTTTGCAAAGGTTTACAAACAAACGTAAAACTAGCCTTTTTTTCTCTTTTGTTCCATAATAGATATAACAAATAATAAATGAGGTGGATTCAATGAAAAAATTTGTATCTGGAATATTAGTAGGTAGCTTGGCAACAGCCGCTGCCGTTGCTGGTTTGGTCGCTTCTGTGAAAAAAACAGTGATCGATCCGATTGACGAAAAAGAAGCAATGATCGAAGAAAATCGTAAAAAAGCAATGCGCAAACGCGTTTCTCGTTAATAATTATTTAAAAAATACGCATGAAGACTTGTGAAAGAACAGATAAGTCATCATGCGTATTTTTATTTGTCAGTCAATATAAGTTGTGCTATTTTATCTGCTTGTCTCAAATTCCATGGATCTGTATAAGGTCTAGCTGCTGCTGCAGTTAACCAATCCACACCTTCAACTGGTATTCCATAGCAATAAAAGCCAGACTGGATTTTCCCGGAAGCATCAATCACGCGATTCGTACCTCGCTCAACATCTATAGCTTCTGAATGATAACTTCCTGTATTATCTGAAAACGAAAAAGAGCGAACAAGTTTATTTTCCTTCAAATTTTTTATGACAGGATTACTTGAACGAGAAAAGCTTGTTTGTGGCAAACGAGCTTCGATCAAATAGCGACTGCTGATTTCTTTATCTTGTAGAGAAATAACATAACGGTTTTGCTTTTGCTGAATATCAAGTGGCGGTTCGATCAAATGAAAAATACCCGCATCTATCAGTGCTGCTAACTCTTTCGTCCGAATAACTGGCGGACCAATCGTTAAAAAGCTGTTTAGATGAGTAAACCATCCCCACAGTATTTCTTTGTATTCCTTAGCCGAAAAAACGTGCCATTCAATAGCCTGCCGGATTGGATCACGCCAGTCTTTCAATGCATCAAATGTCGAAGTCAATGCCCCTGTGCAATTGCCTTTTTCCGCTTCTTTTATCTGCCTTTCAATAAATGCTCGGCTAGCTTCTGCAAAGGACTCATCCAGATAGGTAAGAGGAGTTTCTAGCCACGACCAAGACCATTTGTAAGGAAGTAATGCTGGATACTTTCCAAGACACTCTTCTGAAGAGAGGGAAAGAAAATCATGCTCAAAAGTTTTCATTGAAATCGGCAAGTGATGTTCTTCGATGATTTTCTTGTAATAAAACAACTCAGCGTCTTTTTTCAGATAGTCAAAAAATGTTTCGCCAGTCAAAAGTCCCGATCGATGCCATTGCTCAAGGTTCTCTTTTGTAAGTAGCCGTGGCCATGCCATTGCTCCACCTTGCTTTTGATTTCTCCCTCGAGGATAGTAAGGCAGACCTCTTCTTGACCCGCTGTATACAATCGGTTCCTTGCCAGATGGATGATAGACCAGTTTTCCCTTTTTGTTTTCGAAGCACCCTCCTCTTGATACCGTAAACAATCCGACATAATCGAAAAAGCTTAAACCAAGCCCTCTTAGAAAGACATTTTCTTTTGGCGGTATCTTTGAAAGATCGACATCTGCAGGATTAGAAGGAAGCTGATACAGTAAATCATTTTTCTTTGCATAGTCTATCCAGGCTCTTTCCTCTTCTGTCTGATCATTTTCCCAATGACCACTCGCTAAAATGAGCTGATCGACAGGATAGCTTTGCTGATCTGTCTGTAATAGGAAACCGTCTTTTTCTTTGCTGACCTTTTTCACTAAAGAATAGACAAGCTGAGTAGAAGTTGGAAATTCTTCTTGCAACTTTGAGAAAAACCAGCGTTGATAAAGTCCGTATAGGCAACGAGTAGATTGTTGGTCTTTTTCCAGACGGTTAATTTCTTCTATAAATAGTTGCTTATTTTTGGTTACCGTCTGTTCGATATAATCTGTAGCAGGTCCTTTACTCCATTGAAACAAATTAGGTCCCGGCATTACCGTTCCCTCACTGGACAACGTCTCGTCTGTAAAAAGCGTCACTTGTTGAGAAACAGAGTTCATTAATAATTCTGGCGGCTGATTCAACCGCCAAACTCGACCGCCTGGACCTTCTGGATCAAAAAGAATAAGTTCAAGAGAATGTCTGCCCTGATTATTATACAGAATCCTTTCTGCTACACTTAATCCTCTAGGTCCGGCACCAATGATCCCTATTTTCATTTGTACACCTCCTTTTCGATAAATTCTTTTAACACAACGGCATGGTTCTGGTGCTCGTTTTTTGCACCATAAACGAAAGTAATGACTGGATGTTCTTTCATAAGTTGGATGAGTTCGGAAACAGCTCGCGTCTTTTCTTCTTCAAAAGACAATTCTTGCTGATATTTCTTTGCAAATAAAGCAAAACGTTCTGGTACGTGGTCAAAAGCTTTGCGTGCTTCATTACTAGGCAATTTCTTTCAACCATAGATCTAAGTGTGCTTTTTCTTTTGAAATCCCTCGTGGCCAGAGCCTATCTACGAGTATCCGAAAGCCATCCTCTTCTTCAGCATCAAGGTAAACACGCTTTAATTTGATCATAGTTGTTTCCTTCTTTCTGCCTTTTTTCTTTTATATTTTATATGTAGATAATAGCACAAAATAAAAAATGAACGACACAACTATCCCTCGCGTCGTTCATTTTTTCTTAGTCAATACCTGATTATTGATCTAGTTTTTGCAAAGCTGTCATAAAAATATATGCTTTATACTTTTTTGCTTTTGATTTTTCCAGACCAGCCGTCATAACCACCCTTAAGCAAATAAATCTCTTTATAACCTGCTTTACGTAATTTATTTGCCGTGCGGATACTCAAGCTTTTCTTTTGATCATAGATATAGACAGGTTGGTCTTTTCGAATCGATCCTAGTGAATCTTTCAAAACAGTGTAAGGGATGTTTCTTGCACCTAAGATATGCCCTGCATCAAACACATCTTTTTCGCGAACATCGATTACTTGTGCTTTTCTCATTCCTTCTCGAAACTCTTCTTCTGTCAAAGTCGTTGCTGAACGCTTGGCCATTACTCGTAGATAGACTTCCCAAAAGATGATTGCAAGCACAATCAATAGCAAAATGATATTAATTACCCATAAAACCATGTAATGCCTCCGTTTTTTTAAGCAAATTTCAAGGCTAATGAGGCAGCGCCAATGACACCAGCTTCATTTCCAAGCTCTGCTAATTTGATTTTTGTTGATTCTCTTACTTGCGGGAAAGTGAATTCTTTAAAATATTTCTCTACACGGCTGCGTAAAAATTCTCCTGCCGCCGATACTCCGCCGCCTAACACAATACTTGACGGATTCAATGTATTCCCCAAGTTTGCGCAAGCTAAGCCTAAATAGAAGCATACGCGATCAACAACCATCAATGCAAACGGATCGTCTTCTTGAGCCATTTCAAAGATATCTTTACTTGTTACTTCTTCACCGTTATCTAACATTGCTTTCAGTTTTGAATCTCCTGCGTATTCTTCTGCCAAGTAACGTCCTAGACGTACCACACCAGTAGCGCTAGATACAGTTTCTAAACATCCGCGTTTACCGCAAGTACATTCGAACCCTTCAGGATCCACAGTGATATGGCCGATCTCTCCGCCTGCTCCGCTCACGCCATGGATCAAATTCCCGCCAGCAACGATACCACCGCCAACACCTGTTCCTAGAGTAACGAATACAACGTCTGGATCGTTTTCTCCAGCACCTTTCCATCGTTCACCTAAAGCAGCCACATTCGCATCATTATCGATAGCGAATTTAATTCCTGTCCCTGCTTCAATCAGTTTTTTCACAAATTGTACTTCTGTCCAGTTCAAGTTATATGCACCAATAACTGTTCCAGCGTCACTGTCCACGCTTCCTGGAGTACCCATACCGATTCCAATAAAGTCTTCGGCTTTCATATTATATAAATTCAATCGATGGTTGATTGATTCGATGATTTCAGGAACGATATGTTTGCCATCATCCAAAATATTGGTATCGATGCTCCATTTTTGTTGAATCTCTCCTTCTGGTGTTAAAATTGCAAATTTTGCTGTTGTTCCACCTAAATCAATCCCAATAATTTTCTTGTCCATTACAAATTTCCTTTCTTTCGGCTTTCTTCAATTCGGTGCTCTCTTTTTAATATGCGCCACGCTGTCATGTATGTATCATGATCGATCAAACGGCTATCATACAGATTCCGCAATTCAATAGTCATCAATTCAATATCATAGATGCGTGCACCCACATAGATAAAGATGCCAAATTTTTTGAACAGCTGCTGTACATCATATAAGCTCTCCATCTTTAAGCACTTCCTTCATATTATACAAGTAAACCATATTTTTTTAAACCCAGTAAAATACATATTACAAAAAGAAATACAAAAACTAGTGTAGAAAGAATCTTCTGGTGTATCGAATAGCTTATCTGCTGTTTCGGTAGCCCTAAAATGTTCCCTAATACTAAACCGCCCACCAGTCCGCCGAGATGTCCCCAAACATCTACAGAGGTGTCAAGAAGACCAAAAACAAATGTCATCGCAATAAATAAAAGAAAATGTCTGACTAGTTGTTGGATCGCCGTATTATATTTAAAATGAAATCCTAAAATAAACAACGCACCAAACAATCCGAATATCGAAGTGCTTGCACCACCAGACAAAACATTCGCTTCGTTGAAAGCAAAACTTGCTGTATTTCCCATTATCCCACTGAACATATAGATCAGGAAAAACCGCCAGTGACCGTATATTGCCTCGATTTGTTGCCCCATAAAATACAATATCAGTGAGTTCATGACGAAATGCATCACTCCAAAATGGATGAAGATTGGTGTCACTAAGCGCCACCATTCATTGAAGTGAACAAGATAAGGACCATACATTCCAGTATAATAAGGAATTTCAAGACGCGGAAACAACTCCATTATAATGAAGACTATTGTCTGTATCCCTAAAAAAACATAGGTCCATAACGGTCGCCTCAACCATGCACGCATTTTTATTTGCTGTTGATAATTCATGAAAACCTCCCATTTCATTTTAGTCAATAAATAATTGTTGGATCTTCTGATCAAAACTCTCCGGTTGCCATTGTTCATTCAATTGTTCTCGAAAAACGAGGCTGCATGTTTTTCGATGGAAATTTTTTAAATACCGGTCGTAATAACCACCGCCAAAACCAATACGATAACCGGCTCTATTGTAGATAATCCCTGGTACAATGAGGAGGTCGATCATTTCCGGCAAATAAAGCTTCTCTGATTGTGGCTCAAGAACGCCAAAACTCGAACGTTCAAAAATGGTGTGTTCATCCATTTCATAAAACGCCATCTGTCGTTTTGGTAAAGTTTTAGGAACAACTATTTTCTTTTGTTCTTTTTTCGCCCGTTGGATAATCGGCTGTGTATCCAGCTCAATTTCATTTGACAAAGTCGTCCCTATCACTTGTGCCGACTTCCAGTACTCGCTTGCGAATAGCTGTTCATAGATTCGCTGTTCTTTGCCCTTTTTCTTGCCGCTTTTGGCCAGATTTTTCAGCTTTTCAATTCCTTGCCGGCGTAATTTTTCTTTCATTTGCTCCAAAAAATCACCTTTCCTTCTCTCATAAAATGGTATAGGAAAAAAAGAAAAATAGCAATCGAACTTTCAAATAAATGTATAAATAAAAGAAAAAGAAGACCTAACGATGATTGGCCTTCTTGCCTTTTAATGAACTTCAACTGCTCAGCACGTGTTTTTGTCTGATAAACAATACATACAGAAAATATGGCGCACCAAAAAAGGCGATCAAAATCCCTGTCGGTATTTCCCCACTTGGTAGAATCACTCGTGCAACAATATCTGCGCTAAGTACAAAAACGGAACCGAACAAACTGCTCAAAATAAAGGTCCAATGATTTTCTTTACGTACGACTAGCTTCGCAGCATGAGGAGCCAGTAGTCCTACAAAGGATAAACTCCCTGTCACCGCTACGCTACCGCTTGCTAAAGCAACAGCTAACAACAAAAGGATTTTTTGACTTTTATTCACATTTAGCCCTAATCCTTGCGCGCGTTCTTGGCCAAATGATAGCAAGCCAATCCGTTGCGCATAAAATCCTCCTAGCGGAATCAAGATAATCGCCCATGGAAGAAGCGCCCAAACATAGGACCAGCTCGCACCCCAAATCGATCCCGCCAACCATGCATTGACAAATCCATAATTTTCCTTTGACAATTGGATGGTGCACAACAACGTTAATGCAGAAAGACCAGCATTAATGGCAATACCAGACAATAAGATACGATTCATCCCTAAAAATCCATTTCGATCATAGGCCGCAAGATACACACAGCAAGCAGCGAGAATACCACCTATAAAGGCTACAACTAGCAACAGAAACGGCAGAGAATATTGTGAAAAGAAACCTAAATAAAGCATCACTAGAAATCCAGCTCCCGCATTAATCCCCAATATGCTAGAATCTGCCAATTCATTTCTCGTCACTCCTTGCAAGATATAGCCAGAAACGCCAAGACAAGCTCCTGCTAATAAACTGATCAGTAATCGGGGAACTCGAAACTCTCCAACAATCAGCGCCAAAGCCAAAGAAGAGGAGCCTTTCCCTATGAACGTGTCAAAAAGCTGATCAAGATAAATAAAAGGCGTGCCAATCATCAAACTACCTACAGACAAGACGATAAGTAGAAAAAGCAAGAAATACAACGTCCAATATATTCTTTTCACCGTCGTTCCCTCCTTACTTGTATCAGTAAAAACGGAACGCCAATCAATGCAATGACTAATCCAAAAGGTGTTTCAAAAGGTGGATTGATCATCCTTCCTACAAGATCCGCCAACATGACCAGTCCGCCTCCAACTAAAAAAGAGACAGGTAGGACATAACGATAGTCTGTCCCAACCATTCCGCGAACAATCGGCGGAACCAACAGCCCAATAAATGAAACAGGTCCGACTAACGAAACGGCAATGGCTGCTAACACTGCAACTAGACAGAAAACAATCAACCGTGTTCGTTTAGGACGACCTCCAAGAGCTATTGCATGAGTTTCACTCAAACTAATCAAGGATATCGCTTTTCCTAATGAAAAAGAAACCAAGACAGCAAGCACATATACAGGGAACAACACTGTTAACTGTTTCCATGTGATATTGGCAGCTCCACCTACAAACCAAAAGGCAAGATCCTGCTGTAGATTAAAAAATTGGGTAAGTGCTTGACTGATTGCAGTAAAAAAAGAACTAATAGCTACGCCAGCTAAAATCAGCTGTAAAGGATTCATGCCCATTTTCGAAAACTGCAAAAAGCCAAACACGAGCAAAGTCACAGCAAAAGAACCTGCCAATGACACCAGAAACACAGAAAACCCAGAAGCTTTGGGCCAAAAAGCAAAACTAAGAGCCATTGCCAACGAAGCACCAGCGTTGATTCCTAGTAAACCTGAATCTGCTAACGGATTTCTTGTCACACCTTGCATCAATGCACCGCTCAATGCAAAACAACTCCCTACGAGAAATGCCCCTGCGACCCGAGGCAAGCGAATGTTTCTTATGATCTGATGACTTTGTTTTGATCCATCAAAATCAACCAAAGCCTGCCAAAAGGCTGTTTTTCCCACACTCGCTGCGCCATTTGAAAGAGCAATAAAAAAAATGATCAAAAGAACAAAACAGATCAAAAGCAAGAGTTTGTTTTTTTTCCTAGCCTTCATAATTGATCCTCCTGCTCTTTTGGCAACAGATCATACGTCAGAAAAACTGGTTTATTCGTTTTTGGTAGTGTGACAATCGTTGCATCAATCTCAAATATTTTTTTCATACACTCTTTTGTGATCACTTCTTCAGGTGTACCTTCCGTAATCAATTCACCGTCTTTCATGCCTAGTAAATAATCAGAAAAACGTGAAGCAAGATTAATATCATGGATCGACATCAAGATCGTTGTTTGTTTTATTTGATTGATTTGAGACAATAACTGTAGGATCTCTAATTGGTGTGACGGATCTAAAAACGTCGTCGGCTCGTCCAAGATCAAGATATCTGTTTCCTGAGCAAGTGCCATAGCGATCCAGACACGCTGGGTTTGTCCACCAGACAACGTTGCGATATCTCGCGTGCGATATCCAGACAAACCTGTTGCATCCAAAGCCCACTCGATTGCTTCATGATCTTGTGCATCCATACCACTAAACAGTTTTTGATAGGGATAACGTCCGTAAGATACTACTTCTTCTACTGTCATACCTATAGGATGTTCACTAGTTTGTGCTAATAAAGCAATTTTTTTTGCAAGTTCTTTTGAACTGTATGTAGATATATCAGAGTCATTGACAATGATCTTTCCTGATTTCACAGGTAGTATACGGGTAAAGCTTTTCAATAAAGTAGATTTTCCACTTCCGTTTGGCCCGATCAAGCTCGTGATTTTCCCTTCAGGAATCGTAACAGACATGTTTTCAATAATTTTTTTATTTTCGTAGCCGACTGCAATATCAGCTGCCCTTAGTCTCGTCATTTCACCCACCCTTTCGCTGAAAATCATTCTCAATTATGACGCTGTTTCACTATTTCGTCAAGCGCTACTTTCATATCTATAGCTAAATGAAGCGGTTGACAGCATTCGAAATATCAGGAATAATAACCAATGAGAAAGATTCTCAATTATGTCAGGAGGAAAGAAATGAACTTAAAAACAAAAGTATTCACCTTATCTAGCATGTTGCTGCTGGCTGGAGTATTGAGCGCTTGCTCCCCCTCTTCAGATAAAGAAACAGCTACAACTACCAATTCGACGACTTCATCCACCAGCACGCATACAGTCACAGATACGCTTGGACATAAAGTCGACATTCCAAACGCACCTAAACGAATCATCGGCAGTTACTTAGAAGACTATCTGATTTCCCTAGGAGAAAAACCTATCGCCCAATGGACAGTGGGCAGTGGTTCTATCCAAGATTATCTGCAAGATGATTTGAAAGATGTTCCAACTATTTCTTATGATCTTCCTTACGAGAAAGTATTAAGCTTCGAACCTGACTTGCTGTTGATTTCTTCTTCCGCTACTGTCGAAGGTGGAAAATACGAGCAATATAGTAAAATCGCGCCAACTTATGTCGTAAAAAATGGAACAGACGTCACATGGGAAGAACAACTAAAAGATGTCGGCAAGGCTTTGGCAAAAGAAAAAGAAGCGGAAAAAGTCATTTCCGATTATCAAAAATCCGTCGAGAGCACTCGCGAAGAATTAGCAGATAAAATTGAGAACAAGACAGCTGCAGTGTTATGGGTGACCAATAACTCCGCCTTCATGGTCAGCAAAAATCGGTCAAGCGGTAGAATCGTATATGACGATCTAAAATTTGGTGTGCCTGATTTAGTAGAAGAAGTGTCCAAAGAAGCCACTTCTGACTGGTCTGCTGTTTCTTCGGAAAAACTAGCTGAATTAGATGCTGATTACATCATTCTTGTAAACAGTGATAAAGATGCTGCTATGTTCAATGAACCAAGCTGGAAAAATCTCAAAGCAGTGAAGGACAATCACGTACTGCAATTCGGCCCTGAATCTAGCTGGCTATATAATGGACCTATTGCCAGTCAGGAAATGGTCAATGATATCAAAGAAAAGCTAAACTGATTTTAACTAAAAAAGCATCTTCACGTTCATTCGCGAGATGCTTTTTTATTATTAAAAACTAAATACCCGGATATTATTCTTCTTTTGAAACAACCTTATTTCTTACTCTTTCCCATTTTTGAAAACGATGGGCATATAAATTTTCCTGATCCGTTATTCCCTCGTATTCCTCTATAAGAGCGAAGTCTGAAAAATCGATATCCCCAATATACGTATCTCCTTCAAACGTGCTATCAATCAATGTCCGCCAGATTCGACCGGTGTAAGGAAGAAGTTCTTGAAAAATCCGACTGCCACCCGAAACATAGATATCTTCTGAGATTGTTTGACTATACGCCAAAAGTTCATCGATTGAATGCATCACTTCTGCATTTTCTTTCGTGCGAAAGTTCGGTTGCGTTGTCAACACGATGATATGGCGATAAGGAAGTGAGAGATCGCCCATTCCTTCATAGGTCTTTCTTCCCATCACTAAGATTCGATCCATTGTATGTTCACGAAAAAAACGCATGTCATTTGGCAATCGCCACGGTAGCAATCCATTTTTGCCGATCAGACCATTCCTATCTTGTGCCCACATTGAAATAAACATATCATCCGCTCCTTATGATTTTAGATGGTTTGAGATAAAAAAAGTCTCAATTCTTTGACCAGCAAGGAATTGAGAACTTTAAAAACATTATTTTGTTTCACGGTGCAAAGTAACTTTGCGTTCGCGTGGGCAATATTTTTGTTTTTCCAAACGATCAGGATTGTTACGTTTGTTTTTGCTTGTTAGGTAGTTACGTTCTTTACAAGAAGTACACTCTAAAGTGATGTTTACGCGCATGTTTTTCCCTCCCATTTTTACAAGAATCCTCTAAGATGACTCTCAGACTTGATTATCTTACCATGATTTTTTCTAGATTGCTAGTGTTTTTCACGATTTTGTTAAGTAAAACTACTTGACGATAAATACAACGGTTTTACTTCTCAAACAAAATCTTTTCCTTTTTGTATAAATACCCTTACACTTGTTTATATAGATTATGTTTTTTAATAAAGGGGGATACTAATATGCCATGGAACATGAAGGACTTTCCTGCATCAATGAAAAACTTAGATAAACTGACAAGAAAAAAAGCAATCGACATCGCAAATGCACTGTTGGATGAAGGGTACCCTGATAGCCGTGCGATCCCAATTGCCATTGATCAAGCAAAAAAATGGGATGAAGATGCTAGTGAATCAGAAAAACGAACCTTCGAAAAAGAAAAAAATCCAAGCAAGACGGATGAACACGATACGAATCCTCGTGCCGGAAAACTGCTTGATTCAGATGTGATCGTAGAATATGAGGAAAAACAATGGATCGTGAAATCTAAAGGGGCAAAAAAGGCAAGCAACCATTTTGATACAAAAAAAGAAGCAATCGAAAAAGGAAAGCAAGTAGCTAAAAACAAACAATCAACTTTGATCATTTATAAAAAAGATGGGACAAAAGAAAAAGAAATCAGTTACTAAGCGCTTAAAAAGAAGCATAGAAACAAGGAGATCATCTCACATGCTTCTATGCTTCTTCTCATATTGTTGTTTCTTTTTTTATCAAACAGTCACATAGTCGATTGCTTCTGCTTGCGGAATCGTTTCATCGACAAAGTAAACTTTATACCATGTCAAGAAACTGAAGATCGTCCAGATTTTACGTTGTTCTTCTTTACGTCCTTCGTGATGGTCATCTAGCAACTTCATAATTTTTTCTTGATCAAAAAATTCTTTTGCAAAATCTGCTTCGAATAGTGCTTTGACTTGTTCGTAGCCGTGTTCTTCTTTCAACCAAGCTTTGATTGGCACAGGGAATCCTAATTTCACACGATTCGACCACTCTTCTGGAAGATGTTTGTTCGCAGCTTGTCTGAAAATATCTTTTGTGTTGTTTTGATTCAACAAGAACTTACTTGGTATTTGTTGAGCCAATTTCATGACTTCGATATCCAGTAAAGGTACTCGAACTTCTAGAGAACTAGCCATAGAAAGTTTATCTGCCTTCAACAAAATATCTTTTGGCATCCATTGATGAAGATCGACGTATTGCATCTTATTGACTTCATCTTTGATTCCTTCTGTTTTCTCGTAATGAACAGTCATGATCTCATTCACAGATGGCGCTGTTTGATATTTTGGCGTCAACACTTCTGATGCTTCTGATTCTTCGAACACTCGAGCATGCCCGATAAAATATTCTTTTGCTGGCGCAAGTGATTCATATAAATGGATACGTCCATGGAAATTTTTCATTTTTCCGATTTTACGTCCTAAATTATAGCGTGTCCCTTTTGGCAATTTTTTCAGTCCTTGCGCAATCACACGGATAAATTTTGAATTCGTGTGGAATCCATACGTTTGGTATCCCGCAAATAGTTCATCTGCCCCTTCTCCTGATTGAACCACCCGTACACTTTGTGAAGCGAGATTTGCTAAAAAGTACAACGGCACACAAGAAGGATTTGAGTCTGGTTCATCTAAGTGATACTGGATCAATGGGAATGCTTTAAAAGACATGTCTCCGTCGATTACAGCTGCCGTATTGTCTAAGTCCAACAATTCTGTTAGTTTTCTGGCTTCAATCGCTTCATTATAGGTTTTATCATCAAACCCAATTGAGAAAGAATGATCTGGTTTCAATACAGAGGTTACATAACTGGAATCGACCCCGCTGGATAAGAAAGAACCAACTTCTACATCGCTGATTGTGTGTGCTTCAATAGAAGCTTGAACAGTTTCGTCGATTTTTTCGATCCATTCTTGTCGGGAATGCGTTTCTTTTGTTTCAAAATCTGCATCCCAATATTGTTGAATGTCCAGTTTTCCGTCTTTATACGTATAATAATGACCTTCAGGCAAACGATAGACACCTTTGAAGAAGGTTTCACCGTTCAATGGAGAATATTGGAAAGTCATATAAGGTTTCAATGCTTCTTTATTCAATTCTTTATTAAAATCAGGATGAGGCAAAAAACTTTTGATTTCTGAACCAAACATAAATGTTCCGTTCATTTCTGCATAATAGTATGGTTTGATCCCAAAATGGTCTCTCGCACCGAATAACTCATTTTTTTCATTATCCCAAATAGCAAAAGCAAACATTCCGCGGATTTTTTGCAATAATTCTGTTCCCCATTCTTCGTAACCATGCAAAAGGACTTCTGTATCTGCATGTGTTTGAAAAACGTGACCAGCTGTAATCAATTCTTCTCTCAAAGGCTGATAATTATAGATTTCGCCATTAAAAATAATGATCTTTGTTCGATCTTCATTGTAAATAGGCTGAGTACCGCCCTCTAAGTCAATAATACTTAATCTTCTAAATCCTAAAGCAACGTGTTTATCGATATATTCCCCTGAACTATTAGGTCCACGGTGAACGATTCGATCCATCATTGTATTAATAATTGTTTTTTTGTTGTCCTTGTCGTTAACAAAACCTACAATACCGCACATTTAACTTTCACATCCTAATATAAAATTACTGTTTATTTCATCCATATGCATCTTAACATAGAATAAATAGCGGACGAATATTTTCTCTCTTACAGTTTCGTCACGTGAAAACAAAAGATGAAAGTTTCTGTTTTTACAGAAAATAAAGTCCCGATATCTAATTTACCATGTTTTCTTTTTTGAGGCTATCTTATTCTCTTCGTGTTAAAAAAATATTAGTGGATGCTGTTCAAAAAATAGCCTCCAAACAAAAAGACACGACCGAAATCGTGTCTAAACATGGATATATAAGGAAGGTACGGGATTTGAACCCGTGCACCACATTACTGCGGCTCGCCGGATTTCGAGAATAGGGTTTAAAGCTGATTTTAAGTGTTTTTCGCTTATT
>OKAO01000033.1_pt1 | contig 94384 bp, 81 predicted proteins | sample 1613821 | NCBI WGS metagenome assembly OKAO01 (sample SAMN04436885, study PRJEB24849) | human gut metagenome | biome: human gut; feature: NICU; material: stool | host: Homo sapiens | place: USA: Saint Louis, MO | collected 2012-03-07 | reverse complement strand
TGGTGCCGAAGGCCGGACTCGAACCGGCACGTATTTCTACGGTTGATTTTGAATCAACTGCGTCTACCGATTTCGCCACTCCGGCACGGAAAGGATACGGAAAACGTTCTGGATTATACCTGTCACTGGCTGCCGCGCAAGCGGCAGAGTGCGATCGCCACGCTAAGTGTTGAAAAAAACAGCGCAAGCCGCATTTCGGCCAACATTCAATACGTTCCAGATATAAACCCCTCGTTCTCACCTTTCCCACTCGCGGTTTCCTCTTTCTCCGAGCCTGCTCGCAAAATCCTGCAAACGGCTCAATTCGGTTTACATTTTCGGCAATTTGTTATCAGATCCTGTTATTAGTACGCGTAATAACGCCGGTACTTTCCCAAAACAGGATTTCCGCAATGCGCTTCTATCAGATCGAACCGACGCTGGAGAACTACTGGCGCGGCATTATTCTTTTTGGCAAAAACGTCGCCTCCTATAAGTTTGCGCTGGCGCATGCGCTGTACGATATCCGCCGCGACGGTAGCGATCTGATACGCCTCGAGGAGCTGGCGCTGCCGTTCAGCCGGCATCTGTGTCGCCATCTTGAGCACGCCCCCAAACAGATCACGTCGCCAAAAAGCCAGTTTCTCAGCGCTTGCAGCCGCTTCAATCGCCAGGAGATAACCCAGGATCAGCTCATCGCGGCAACGGTTAAGCTCGGCTTTAGCGTGGTGCTGGATAAATTTCATAACGTGAACCAGGGCGAAATCGCCAGGCGCTTTTTTATCGACGAGCGTAAAACGCATCAAGGCATCCGCCTGACCGACGACTTTTATTCTCTGACGGAGCGCCAGCAGTACCAGAATCTGATCCACGAAACGGACGCCCGCTGGCGTCTGGTGGAGCAGGCGTGGGCGATGAATATCGCCAGCAACCTGATCGCCGTGGAATACGATGCCGCCGAACAGCAGCTCTTCAGCACCCTGAATACCCGACGAGTTGCCATCTCCAGCTGTCGCGACAGCCTGAACGGCTACCAAAAAGGCCGCTGCTTTTACTGCTATGCACCGATCAGTCTCGAAAGCGGGGATGAGAACCTGGCCGACGTTGACCACTTTATCCCGTGGGCGGCGCGCGGCGAGGTGGCGAATATCAACGGTGTCTGGAACCTGGTTCTCGCCTGCAAGAGCTGCAACCGCGGGGAGAAAGGCAAGTTTATGCGGGTACCGTCGGCAAAATTGCTGCGCCGCCTGCGCGACAGAAACGAATATTTTATTACCAGCCACCTTCCCTTGCGTGAAACCTTAATCCGTCAGACCGGCAACACGACCGCCCGCCGCGATGACTTCCTCGCCAAAATCTGGAACACTGCGCGCATTACGCTCCTTCATGAATGGGAACCTCAGGCCGCCGGAACGGATATATTCTGATGACAATCAACTACTACCAGCAGAACGCTGACAGCTTTGTGGCTTCAACCGTCGCTGTCGATATGACCTCTCTGTACGCGCCTTTTATCGGGGCGATTGAACCGAACGGGCTGATCCTCGATGCGGGATGCGGCTCCGGACGCGATGCCAAAGCCTTTGCCGATATGGGCTACCGGGTCGAGGCGTTTGACGCCTCACCAGCCATGGTCGAGCGGGCTGCGCAACACAGCGGGCTGGCCGTGCGTCAGGCGACCTTTCAAAGTATCAGCGAAAGCGCACGATATGACGGCATCTGGTGCTGCGCTTCGCTGCTGCACGTTCCCGCCGCGGAGCTGCCGGGAGTGATGCACAAACTGGCTACGGCCCTCAAACCCGGCGGCGTCTGGTACGTCTCATTTAAATACGGTTCAGGCGAGCGAGAAAAAGAGGGGCGGCGGTTTACCGATCTCGACGAAGCAGGGCTGACGGCGCTGATCGAACCGCTGGCGGATATCCGTCTCGCCAGCATGTGGCAGACGGTGGATAAGCGCCCGGAGCGGAGCGAAATCTGGCTCAACGCGCTGTTACTCAAAAGCTGAACTGTCGCGATGGCTTCTCTCTCGCAGAGAAGCCGGCTTGCGCAAGCTCCCCCCTCCTTCTGCCAAGCGTCCCCTCGCCCCATGCTCTACACTTCCTTCTTAACTACGCCAAACCCAAGGAAACTGTCATGAGCACTATTAAAAGTTACGCCGCCAAAGAAGCGGGCGCCGATCTGTCGCTGTGGGAGTACGATGCCGGCGACCTTAAGCCGGAAGATGTCGAAGTGCAGGTGGAGTACTGCGGGATCTGCCACTCCGACCTGTCGATGATCGACAACGAATGGGGCATGTCGAGCTATCCGCTGGTGGCCGGTCACGAGGTGATTGGCCGGGTGGCGGCGCTGGGCAGCGCGGCGCAGGATAAGGGGCTGAAGGTTGGCCAGAAGGTCGGCATTGGCTGGACGGCGCGCAGCTGTGGCCACTGCGACGCCTGTATCAGCGGCAACCACGTGAACTGTCTGGAAGGCTCGGTGCCCACCATCATCAACCGCGGCGGCTTCGCCGATAAGCTGCGCGCCGACTGGCAATGGGTGATCCCGCTGCCGGAAAACGTCGATCTTGAATCCGCCGGGCCGATGCTCTGCGGCGGCATTACCGTCTTCAAGCCGCTGCTGATGCATCACGTCACGGCAAACAGCCGCGTCGGCGTCATCGGCATTGGCGGCCTCGGCCATATCGCCATCAAGCTGCTGCACGCGATGGGCGCGGAAGTCACCGCCTTCAGCTCCAATCCGGCGAAAGAGCAGGAAGTGCTGGCAATGGGCGCCGATCGCGTAGTGAACAGCCGCGATCCCGAAGCCTTAAAGGCGCTGGCCGGCCAGTTCGACCTGATTATCAACACCGTCGCCGTCGACCTCGACTGGCAGCCGTACTTTGAAGCGCTGGCGTACGGCGGCAACTTCCACACCGTCGGCGCGGTAATGAAGCCGTTCCCGGTCCCCGCTTTTACCCTGATTGGCGGCGACCGCAGCATCTCCGGTTCGGCCACTGGCAACCCGGCCGAGCTGCGCAAGCTGATGAAATTTGCCGGACGCAGCAAAGTCGCGCCGACCACCGAGCTGTTCCCGATGTCGCAGATCAACGAGGCGCTGAAGCACGTTCGCGAGGGCAAGGCCCGCTACCGCGTGGTGCTGAAAGCCGACTTCTGATCGTTCCTCGTCATGCTTCAGGCCGCAGCCGCGCGGCCTGAACGCCACTGCCCGGCGCTTGTTTCCCTGGTCATTAAACCGTCATCTCCCCGCCATACGTTTGCAGTCAATCCTTCTCACAATCCGGGCTTCTACAAACGCCTGAATGAGACGTCCGCCACCATGAGAAAAACCTGGCTCCCCTGGCTGATACTGTCGCCTTCCCTGCTGTTTTTATTGCTGTTTACCTGGTTCCCCCTCGGGCGATCGATTTATGACAGCCTGTTCGATACCCGCATAGTCAGCGACGGCGGCCAGTATGTCGGGCTGGAGAACTTCAGTCGTCTGTTCGCCGACAGCGTCTTCTGGCAGTCGCTGGTGAATAACCTGCTTTATATCCTGCTGACGGTGGTACCGGGCGTGACGCTCGCCCTGCTGCTGGCGGTCGCCCTGACCGAGAATCACCGCGTCAACCGCTGGCTGCGCACCGCCTTCTTCTTCCCGATGATTATCCCGATGGTCAGCGCCGCCGCGCTGTGGCTGTTTATCTTTATGCCCGGCCTTGGCCTGCTCGACCACTATCTGGCGAAGCTGTTCGGCCCGATGAACAACAACTGGCTGGGGCGCAGCAATAGCGCGCTGCTGGCGCTGGCGCTGATTGGCGTGTGGAAGTTCGCCGGTTACTACATGCTGTTTTTCCTCGCCGGGTTGCAAAGCATTCCGGCCTCCACGCGCGAAGCGGCGATAATGGAAGGCGCCACCCGCACGCAGGTGTTCTTTAAGGTGACGCTGCCGCTGCTGCGCCCGACCCTGAGCTTCGTGATAACCACGGCGCTGATCTACTCCATCACCCAGATCGACCACGTGGCGGTGATGACCCGCGGCGGGCCGGATAACGCCACGACCGTGCTGCTCTACTACATCCAGAACCTCGCCTGGGACACTCATGATTTAGGTAAAGCTTCCGCCGCCACCTTCCTGACGCTGGCCGGGCTGTTTGCCTTCTCGCTGATTAACCTCAAACTGCTGGAGAAAGGAGCGCACTATGAGCGCTGAAATCTCGCCGCTGGCGCTGCGATCGCACAGCGCATCGCGCCCGCTCTGGCTGCGCCTGCGCCGCTCGCAGCCCTTTACGCTCACGGTATTAATGTGCTGCCTGGCGCTGCTGTGGATGAGCCCGTTTTTATGGATGCTGGCAACCTCGTTTAGCGCCACGACCTTCGGCGAGGATATGGCCTCCCTGCTGCCCCGTATGCCGCTGACGCTGGATAACTTCCGCGATGCCTGGGACAGCGCCGACTGGCTGAGCCTCTACGCCAACACCCTTATCTTCACCTTCGGCACCTTCTTCGCGCAGCTGTTGACCATCACCACCGCCGGCTACGTCTTCGCCTGCCACGAGTTCCGCGGCAAGAAGACGCTGTTCCTGATGTTCCTCGTCCAGCTGATGATCATGCCGGTGGTGATGATGGTGCCGAACATGCTGACCCTGAAAACCTTCGGCCTGCTCAACACCCTCACTGGGGTAATGATGCCCTACTTCACCTCGGCGTTCGGCGTGTTCCTGATGCGTCAGGCGTTTCTGGCCATACCCAAAGAGCTGGAAGAGGCGGCGCTGATGGAGGGCTGTCGCTGGTGGCAGGTGCTGTTCCGCGTGCTGCTGCCGATGTCCTGGCCGTCGGTGCTGGCCTTCGCCACCGTCAGCATTACCTACCACTGGAACGAGTATCTGTGGCCGCTGATGATGCTGAACGACCCGGACAAACAGGTGCTGACCGTGGGGCTGGTCTCGTTCGCCATGGGCGCCGAATCCGGCGGTCAGTGGGGCATCATCGGCGCCGGCACGCTGATGGTCTGCCTGCCGCTGATGCTGGCGTTCATCCTCTTCCAGAAACAGTTCCTGCGAAGCTTCGGCTTCTCCGGGATAAAATAAGGAGCTCTTCATGCTGTTAGCGCAAATTTCCGATACCCATTTCCGCAGCCGCGGCCAGAAGCTGTACGGCTTTATTGACGTCAACGCCGCCAATGCCGACGTCGTCTCCCAGCTGAATGCCCTGCAGGAGCGTCCGGACGCGGTGGTGGTGAGCGGCGATATCGTCAACTGCGGCCGCCCGGAAGAGTATGAGGTCGCCCGCCAGATCCTCGGCAGCCTGAACTATCCGCTGTATCTCATTCCCGGCAACCACGACGATAAAGCGCTGTTTCTGGAATATCTGCATCCGCTGTGCCCGCAGCTCGGCAGCGATGCGCAAAACATGCACTACGCGGTAGACGATTTTGCCACTCGCCTGCTGTTTATCGACTCCAGCCGGGCGGGTACGTCGAAAGGCTGGCTGACCGAGGAAACCATCAAGTGGCTGGAGGCTCAGCTGTTTGATGGCGGCGATAAACCGGCGACGGTGTTTATGCATCATCCGCCGCTGCCGCTGGGCAACGCGCAGATGGACCCTATCGCCTGCGAAAACGGCCATCGTCTGCTGGCGCTGGTTGAGCGTTTCCCGTCGCTGACGCGCATTTTCTGCGGCCATAACCACAGTCTGACCATGACCCAGTATCGCCAGGCCATCATCTCCACCATCCCGGGAACCGTCCACCAGGTGCCCTATTTTCATGAAGATACCCGTCCGTATTACGACCTCTCTCCGGCGTCATGCCTGATGCATCGCCAGGTCGACGAGCAGTGGGTGAGCTATCAGCATCCGCTGACCCACTACGCCGGACCGTGGATGTACGACGAAAATATCAGCTGCCCAACGGAAGATCGCTAAACGCCATGCTTAGTCTGCAAAACATCAGTAAACAGTTTGACGGTAAACCGGCCCTCAGCGCCCTGTCGCTGGATATTCGCGAAGGGGAATTCGTGGTGCTGGTGGGCCCGTCCGGCTGCGGTAAAAGCACCCTGCTGCGCCTGCTCGCCGGGCTGGAGCCGGTCAGCGAGGGGGAGATCTGGCTGCACGATGAGAACATCACCGACATGTCGCCCAGAGAGCGTAATTTCGCGATGATCTTTCAGAACTATGCGCTGTTTCCGCACCTGTCGGTGCGCGACAACATCACTTTCGGCATGAAGGTACGCAAAGAGGAGAAAACCAGCTGGCAGCCGCGGGTGGATAAAGTCGCGCAAATGCTGCAGCTGGATACCCTGCTCGATCGCAAGCCGGCGAAGCTCTCCGGCGGCCAGCGGCAGCGAGTGGCGATGGCGCGGGCGATTGTGCGCAATCCACGCCTGTTCCTGATGGATGAGCCGCTCTCCAACCTTGACGCCCGCCTGCGTAGCGAAGTGCGCGACAGCATTATGGACCTCCACCAGCAGCTCAGAACCAGCACCGTCTACGTCACCCATGACCAGACGGAAGCGATGTCGATGGCCGACCGCATCGTGGTGATGAACGGCGGCCACGTACAGCAGGTCGGGCGACCGGAGTATCTGTACGCCAACCCGGCCAACCTGTTTGTCGCCGGGTTTATCGGATCTCCGGCGATGAATCTGCTCTCGCTGCCCTGCGCTGATGGTGAGGTATTACTGGGTGAGCTGCGCTATCCGCTGCCGCCGCGCTACCGTGAAGAATCCCGGGTGTGGTTAGGCATTCGCCCGGAACATATCAGCGACCGCGTGGAGGAGAGCCATCTGCGCCTGCCCACCACCGTGCTGCAACGAGAACTGATGGGAGCCGATTATCTGCTCCACGTCAGCACCCCCATCGGCACCCTACGCTTTAGCCGTCGCCATCGCGGCGCGGTGCCGGAGAAAGGCGATTCGCTGATCCTCGGCTTTTCACCTGCCGATGTGCATCTTTTTCATGCTGAGAAACAGCATAATTTACTGATGGAGACAGACCATGTTTAAACCTCTCACCGCTCTCGCGGTTGGGCTCAGCCTTGCCCTGAGCGGCGCGGCGCAGGCGAAAGAGAAGATCGACTTCATGTTTCCGGCGCCGGTGGACGGTAAGCTGACCATGGAGATGACCCGCGTCATTAAGCAATTCAACGAGTCGCAGCAGGATGTCGAAGTGCGCGGGATCTTTACCGGTAACTACGACACCACCAAGATCAAAGCCGAATCAGCGCAGAAGGCCGGACAGCCGCCCGCGCTGGTGATTATGTCCGCTAACTTCACCACCGATCTGGCGCTGAAGGATGAGATCCTGCCGATGGATGAGCTGTTCCAGTATGGCGATCAAAAAGCCGGGGATTTTCTGGTGAAGGCGTTCTGGCCCGCAATGCATAAAAACGCCCGGGTGATGGGCACCACCTATGCGATCCCGTTCCATAACTCGACGCCGATCCTCTACTACAACAAAACAATGTTCGATCGGGCCGGTATCAAACAGCCGCCGCAAACCTGGGCCGAGCTGCTGGCGGACGCCAGAAAGCTGACCGACGAAAGCAAAGGCCAGTGGGGGATCATGCTGCCGTCGACCAACGATGATTACGGCGGCTGGATCTTCTCGGCGCTGGTGCGCGCCAACGGCGGGAAATACTTTAACGAGGACTATCCGGGCGAAGTCTATTACAACACGCCAACCACCATCGGCGCCCTGCGCTTCTGGCAGAACCTGGTCTATAAAGACAAAGTTATGCCTTCCGGCGTGCTGAATTCGAAACAGATCGGCGCCAGCTTCTTCTCCGGCAAAGTCGGAATGGCGATGCTGAGCACCGGCGCGCTGGGCTTTATGCGCGAGAACAGCAAAGATTTTGAGCTGGGCGTGGCGATGCTGCCGGCCAAAGAGCAGCGCGCGGTACCGATCGGCGGCGCCAGCCTGGTGAGCTTCAAGGGCATCAACGACGCGCAGAAAAAAGCGGCGTATCAGTTCCTGACGTATCTGGTGAGCCCGCAGGTCAACGGCGCCTGGAGCCGCTTTACCGGCTACTTCTCCCCGCGTAAGGCCGCCTACGATACGCCGGAAATGAAGGCGTATCTGCAGCAGGATCCGCGCGCGGCTATCGCCCTCGAACAGCTGAAGTATGCCCATCCGTGGTACTCCACCTGGGAGACCGTTGCCGTGCGTAAAGCGATGGAAAACCAGCTGGCCGCGGTGGTCAATGATGCCAACGTTACCCCGGAAGCCGCGGTGCAGGCGGCGCAGAAGGAAGCCGATGCGCTGATGAAGCCCTACGTCGATAAGACCGCGCTGGCGGAAGTGAAGTAAACTTTTCCCTCTCCCTGCCCCTCTCACAAAAGGAGAGGGAAACGTTCAGCGTCGCTTTTTCGCCGTCACGACAGAGGAAAAAAAAGCAGGCCATACGACGTATGGCCTGAAAATGAAACAACGATTAGATTCCTGCCGTCTCGCGGATATATTTGCGCGCTTTTACGGCGTATTCGAATGGGTTGGCCAGCGCCGGATCCTGCTCGGCCTCAACCACCATCCAGCCTTTATAGCCATGTTCGTCCAGCAGTTTGAACACCGGACGGAAATCAATAACGCCGTCGCCCGGCACGGTGAAGGTCCCCTTCTTCACGCCGTCCAGGAAGGAGAGCCCTTCGCGACGCACCTGCTCGATCACCGGCGGACGCACGTCTTTCAGGTGTACGTGGTTAATGCGCGGCAGATATTTTTTCAGAATCGCCAGCATCGGCTCTTCGCCGCCTTCGGAATACCAGGCGTGTCCGGTGTCGTAGAGCAGGAAGACTTTGTCATCAACCAGCGACATAAACTTGTCGATCTCTGCCGTCGTCTGAATACCGGTGCCCATATGATGATGCAGACAGACCTGCATGCCCTTTTCCGCCGCCAGACGACCGAGGGTGTTATAGCCCTCCGCCACCCGCTGCCACTCTTCTTCGCTAAAGCACGGTTTCGCATTCTCCAGGATGGGCTTTTCCAGCCCCTGAATGCTGCCGCTCTGCTCGGAGCAGCCGATGACTTTCGCGCCCATAGCATGCAGAAAATTCATGTGGTTAACGAATTCGTCAATGGTCTTTTCCCGCTGGCCGTTAGCAAAAAAGGTGCTGAACCAGGCGTTGCAAATCTGAATGCCGCGGATATCCAGCATCGGCTTGAGAACCGCCGGATCGCGCGGATATTTGCTGCCGACTTCGCTGCCGGTAAAGCCCGCCAGCGCCATTTCGCTGACGATTTGCTGGAAAGTATTTTCGCTGCCCAGCTCCGGCATATCGTCGTTAGTCCAGCCAATCGGGGCGATGGCCAGTTTTACGTTATCTTTGTTCATAGTAGGGGCTCCTGCCGCTGCGCCTTACCGGCGCAGCAATTCACGTTCGATGAGTTCACGGGTTTCCACTGCCTGGTATTTCATTTTTTCCGGGTAGCCGAACAGCGAGGTGGCCACAATTGGCTCACCGCCGACCTTGAAGGTCTGTTCGGCAAATTTCATATCGCGCAGAGTGCGGAACAGCGCGTCGAAATCAACATCCCCTTCCCCGACGCCCACGTGCTGGTGAACGACGGCATCTACGCCCGGTGGGTTAACGATATAGCGGCAATGTTTTGTATGGTTGCGGGTATCCGCGATCAGCACGTGGGAGAGATCGCTTCCCGCGTAGCGCAGCATCTTCTCAACGTCGCCCACGCCTTTGTCATAGAAGAAGGTGTGCGGGACGCTGTAAACGTACTTCACGTTATCGCTGCGGAACGACTTCACGATATCGACGGTTTCGTTGTTCTCTTCGCAGAAGTCCCACGGATGCGCCTGAATTTCAACGCGGATGCCTTCGCGCTCAAAAATCGGCAGCAGCTCTTCCATGGAGCGATAGAACATCTCATCGCAAATCTCCGGCTGGTTAGGATCGCCGGAAAACTCGGTGTTGATCACCTGTACACCCATTTCAACCGCGATTTCGATCAGCCGTTTCCAGTTTTTCACTGCCGCCTGACGGCGCAGCTCATCCGGACCGGACCAGCGGTAGACGCAGATAAACGAAGAGAGCTCCACGCCGGTATCGCGCAGCGCCTGCTTGTACTCAGCCATAATTTCCCGGCTGGCCCGCGGGTGCTTGTAGAACGGGTTGATCTGCGGGTGCGGCGATTGCTCAATGTATTTGTAGCCCCATTCGGCCACCTGGTGGACCATGCGGGTAACCCCGAGGTCTTTAATAACATCAACGTCAAAAGCAATTTTCATCGTCGTTACCTGTGCAAAGAAGTTCCGTCAGCAAAGCGGGATTAGCGTTTGTAGAATGCCGGGCATTCAGGCAGCGTCACCTCAACCGGGTCGCTGGTTCCCTGCGCTTTGATACAGGCGTCGGCAGCGACGGACGCCGCGTAGCCATCCCACGCCGATGGGCCATGCAGCTCGCCGGCCTGAACATCATTGATAAAGGCCTGCAGCTCAACGTCATACGCTTTGATAAAGCGATCCTTCCAGTCGGTCAGAATAGCGGTCGACAGGTTAGCGGCTTTGCGCATCTGCACAGCCGACGGCTCAGGCAGGCGGGCAATTCCGGTTTCCCCTACTACTTCACACTGGATGTCATAGCCGTACTGGCAGTTCACAAAGACTTCCACATCGATCAGCGTGCCTTTTTTGGTTTCAAACGACACGATCTGCGGGTCTTTCAGGCGCGCATGGGTGTGGGACGTGGAGCGCGGGAAGCGCACCTGCACGGAGCGATAGTCGTCATTCAGCAGCCAGCGCAGCACATCCAACTCGTGAATCAGGGTGTTGGTGATCGCCATATCGGTGGTGTAATTCTCGCCCACCGACTGGTTGCGGTGCGCGCAGCGCAGCATCAGCGGCGCGCCGATGTCGCCGTCATCGATCACTTTTTTCAGCGCCAGATAGCCTTCGTCGTAAGGGCGCATAAATCCAACCTGCACCAGGCGGCGACCGGCTTTCATTTCCGCATCAACGATACGGCGGCAGCCTTCCGCGCTCATCGCCAGCGGCTTCTCGCAGAACACCGGCTTCCCAGCGGCGATGGCGGCCAGCGTGTACTCTTCGTGGGTGGGGTCCCATGAGGTGACCAGAATGGCATCCACATCGCTGGCCTTAATCACGTCATGACCGTCGGCGTACACTTCGGCATGCACGCCCGGCAGCGCAACCGCGGCGCGCGCGTTCTCTTCGTTGATGTCCGAAACCGCCACTACCGTGGCTCCCTGCAGTACCTGAGTGCAACGACGGATATGTTCTTTACCGATAGCGCCGGCACCGATGACACCTAATTTGAGTGACATAGTTGGTTTTCTCCCGAGATTTGTAGGGTTCAGGGTTTGTGTTCTGTTTTAGTAATCCCGCGCCTGAGCGCGTTTTTCATTGATCATTTGCGCCACTTTGCGGATCCGTTCGGAGAGCGCAGACTGCGCGACGCCGACGTTCCACCAGCTGCCGTATTTGTGCACCATGGTTTTCGGCAGCACTTTAATGTCTATCAGGGTGCTGACGGTTTCGCGGCGCGCGGCGTCCAGCGCGTGGCGTAGTTCTTCTAGCGTCGTGACGCGCCAGGTTTTGCAGCCGTAGCCGGCAGCGACAGTGGCGAAATCTACCGGCACCAGGCCGCCCTGCAGCTGGCCCGATTCGGCGCAGCGGAAGCGGAACTCGGTGCCGAAGCTGTCCATCCCGTGCTCCATTTGCAGGTTGTTAATGCAGCCGTTGGCCATGTTGTCGAGCAGCACGATGTTGATCTTCGCGCGCTCCTGTAGGGAGGTCACCAGCTCGGAGTGCAGCATCATGAACGAGCCGTCGCCGACCAGCGAATAGACCTCGCTTTGCGGCTGGGCTAACTTCACGCCCAGCGCGGCGCTGACTTCATACCCCATGCAGGAGTAGCCGTATTCAACGTGATAGGTGTTGGTGGCCCGGTTGCGCCAGACGCGCTGCAGGTCTCCCGGCAGGCTCCCCGCCGCCGCTACAATCACCGCATCCGCCGGCAGCGTTTCGTTAAGTACGCCAAGAACGCTGCTTTGCGTCAGGGTGGAGTCGGTTATCTGGCGAAATTCGCGATACACCGATTCCCGATCCAGATGGTCGTCGATTTCCGGGACGAAAGCGGTTTCCTGCCACACCGCCTGGTAAACCCGCTGGGTCTCTTTCAGCTGGCGGCTCTGCACGCTTTCAATCTGCTCGCCCCAGCCAGCCTGCCAGGATTCGCCGGACAGGGCGCCGTCCAGGGCAGTGAGGGCTTCGCGGGCATCCGCCAGCATTGGAATCCCATCCAGCTTCCAGGCATCGAAGTTGCTGACGTTAATATTGAGGAAGCGCACGCCCGGGTGCTGGAAAATCCATTTTGACGAGGTGGTGAAATCGCTGAAACGGGTGCCAAGACCGATGACTAAGTCCGCCTCTTTCGCCAACAGGTTCGCCGCCAGGCAGCCGGTTTCGCCGACGCCGCCCACGTTATACGGATGCGAAGAGACAACGCTGCCTTTACCCGCCTGGGTTTCGGCAAACGGAACGCCGTAGCGCTCGGCAAAACGGGTCAACGCCTCGCCTGCGCCGGAGTATTTCACCCCGCCGCCGCAGACGATCAGCGGCTTACGGCTGGCTTTAATCGCCGCCACGGCATCCGCCAGCTGCGCGGCGCTGGCCGGGCGGCGGTCAAGGCGGTGTACCCGACGGGTAAAGAACGACTCCGGATAATCCCAGGCTTCGCCCTGGACATCCTGCGGCAGACAAAGCGTGACCGCACCGGTTTCCGCCGGGTCGGTCAACACGCGCATGGCGTTGATGCAGGCGCTCATCAGCTGTTCCGGACGGGTGATGCGATCCCAGTATTTACTCACCGCGCGAAACGCGTCGTTAGTGGTAATGCTGAGATCGTGGCTCTGTTCGATTTGCTGCAGCACCGGATCAGGCTGGCGGGTCGCAAACACATCGCCCGGCAGCAGCAGCAGCGGGATGCGGTTGGCAGTCGCGGTGGCGGCGGCGGTAATCATGTTCGCCGCGCCGGGGCCAATGGAGGAGGTACAGGCAATAATCTGACGACGCAGGGACTGTCTGGCAAAACCGGTAGCGACATGCGCCATTCCTTGCTCGTTACGCCCCTGATAGACCCGCATTTCACCGCTATCTTGTTCAAGGGCCTGCCCCATTCCCAGCACGTTGCCGTGGCCAAAGATAGCAAAGATGCCTTTGACGAACTTATGCTCTTCGCCATCGACTTCCAGGTACTGGTTATCCAGGAACTTCACCAGCGCCTGCGCCATTGTCAGTCTCAGTTTGCCCATGTTGCCCAATCCTTATTGTTCAGTATTTGCGTGTGGGTTAGCGTTTTGCCTTGCGCAGCGATACAAGCGATGAGTCAGGAAAATCGTTAACGTCACTGGAATACTTTTGGATTATAGGCAAACATTTTTTTCATTAAATAGAAATACAGAAGAAATATTTCATTTTGCGAGAGGGATCAAACTCTCTATGCATTTCACCCGTTTCATTCGCATCCTGTATCGGGGACAACGTGCAAATTACGCGGCCCACCTCTTAATATCCCCTTAAAAATCATAGGTAAAAATAGATGTTCAACTGACGTCCGTTTAACTTTCAGCCGCTGTGCAGGATCCGAGGCAGAATGAGGCTCAGCGCGGCATAGTGGTATATCCCTCACATTTTTGGTTTTTTAATTTCGATCTAGTTTGCAAATGAAATATTTATTTCTCAAACTAAGGGTAACCAATAACCCTCAGGCTGTTTTCGGAGACGCTGTCGGCAGTCCGACTCTTCCGTACAGCAGAAATGCAAAAGGAAACCCTAGCTATGAATGCAGCAGTAAAGCGACTCGACGTCATCTGTATTGGCCGGGTGGCAGTCGATCTCTATGCCCAGCAGATTGGCGCGAGGCTGGAAGATGTCGCCAGTTTTTCTAAATACCTGGGTGGCTCTTCCGGCAACGTCGCCTTCGGCACCGCCATTCAAGGATTAAAATCGGCGATGCTCGCCCGCGTGGGCGATGAGCATAATGGCCGTTTTCTTCGCGAAACCCTGAGCCGCGCCGGCGTCGATACCGAATATCTGATCACCGATAAGCAGCGCCTGACGGCGTTAGTAATGCTGGGGATTAAAGATCAGGAGACGTTTCCGCTGATTTTTTACCGCGATAACTGCGCCGATATGGCCCTTTCGCCAGAAGATATTAAGGAAGAGTACATCGCCTCTTCCCGGGCGCTGGCGGTAACCGGCACCCACCTTTCGCACGCCAACACGCGCGAAGCGGTGCTGAAGGCGCTGGAGTACGCACGCCGTCACGGCCTGCGCACCGCGCTGGATATCGACTATCGTCCGGTGCTTTGGGGTTTAACCTCTTTAGGTGACGGTGAAACGCGTTTCATTGAATCCGGCCAGGTGACCAGCCAACTGCAGGAAGTCCTGCATCTGTTCGATTTGGTGGTCGGTACTGAAGAAGAGTTTCATATTGCCGGCGGCAGCACCGATACCCTGACCGCGCTGAAAAACGTGCGTAACGCCACGAAAGCGACGCTGGTTTGCAAGCGCGGCCCGATGGGCTGCGTGGTGCTGGAAGGCGCCATTCCCGACAGCTGGGATAGCGTGCCGCTACAGCAGGGCGTACGCGTAGACGTGCTTAACGTGCTGGGCGCGGGCGATGCCTTTATGTCCGGCCTGCTGCGCGGCTGGCTTAACGATGAAGGCTGGGAGCAGGCCTGTCGCTACGCTAACGCCTGCGGCGCGCTGGTGGTTTCACGCCACGGCTGCGCGCCCGCGATGCCGACCAAAGCCGAGCTTGACGACTATCTGTCGCGGGCAGAATCGGTCCCGCGTCCGGATATCGACGATCGCCTCAACCATCTGCATCGCGTCACCAGCCGCCGCCAGGCGTGGCCGGAGCTGTGCATTTTCGCCTTTGACCACCGTAAACAGCTGGCAGATCTGGCGCTGGAAACCGGGCGTGATGAATCCTGCATTCCGCAGCTGAAGCTGCTGCTGCTGGCGGCCGCGGAAGCCGCCGCAGACGAAGCCGGTCTTGACGGTCGCAGCGGCATCCTCGCCGATGGCACCTACGGCCAGCGCTCGCTCAATGCCATCACCGGCAAGGGCTGGTGGATTGGTCGGCCGATTGAAATGCCGAGCTCGCGCCCGCTGCGCCTGGAACATGGCAACATCGGTTCCCAGCTGATCGACTGGCCGCTGGAGCACGTGGTGAAATGCCTGGTCTTCTATCATCCGGCCGATCCCGCCGAGCTGCGCGCCGAACAGGATGCGCTGCTGCTGGAGGTCTGGCAGGCGTGCAACAAGTCCGGGCATGAGCTGCTGCTGGAAATCATCCTGCCGGAAAACGGCCCGGATAAAGATGAACGCCACTACCACGACATGCTGGAGCACTTCTATCAGCTGGGCATCCAGCCGGACTGGTGGAAGCTGCCGCCGCTGTCGAGCGCGGAATGGGAAAGGATCGGCAAACTGATCGCGCGAGAAGATAGCTGGTGCCGCGGGATCTTAATCCTCGGCCTGGACGCCCCTTCGGACCGTCTGCGCGCCGGTTTTGCCGAAGCGGCGAAGCATCCGATGATCAAAGGTTTTGCCGTAGGACGCACCATTTTTGGCCAGCCTTCACGGCGCTGGATGCAGGGCGAGCTCAGCGACGAGGCGCTGATTAACGAAGTGAAACGCAACTACCTTACGCTCATCGGCTACTGGCGAGAAGCCCGCGGCTGATTCAGCCCCCGCCCGCATCCTCTTTCGAAGATGCGGGCTTTTTTCTGGATCTTCGTGAAATGAATCGCGTATTTCATCGTAGTAAATGAAAAATTCGCTTCATTTGATACACTGGAAATTATATTCCTTTCATTTTCTCAGAGCGCAATCTATGGCCAATAATCCGACCCAACTTACCATCTTGCAGGATGAAATCAGGCGTCGCTACGACACGTTAAGCAAACGCCTGAAACAGGTAGCCCGCTATATTCTCGATAACAGCAATAGCGTGGCTTTCGACACCGTGGCCTCTATCGCGCAACAAGCTGATGTCCCCCCTTCCACGCTGATCCGCTTCGCTAACGCCTTTGGTTTTAGCGGCTTCAACGAAATGAAGCAGATGTTCAAGCAGCATCTGATGGAAGAGACGGCTAACTATACCGAGCGCGCGCGTCTGTTCCGCCAGACCACGACGGATGACGCAACGCCGCCGGAAACGCCGACCGAAATCCTGAATATGTTCACCATGGTCAATACCCAGGCGCTGCAGCAGCTGGCGATGCAGACCTCCGGCGACGATCTGCAGCGCGCGGTCGCGCTGCTGGCGGAAGCGGAGAATATCTACGTTATTGGCCTGCGCCGCTCCTTTAGCGTCGCCTCCTATCTGACCTACGCTCTGCGCCATCTGGACCGTAAAGCATTTCTGATTGACGGTCTGGGCGGCATGTTTACCGAGCAGCTCAGCCTGGTCGGGCCGAAAGATGTCGTGGTGGCGGTGAGCTTCTCTCCGTATGCGCGGGAAGTGGTTGAACTGGTGGAGCTCGGCGCGCAGCGTAAAGCACGACAGATAGCGATTACCGACAGCCAGGTCAGCCCGCTGGCGGCCTTCAGCGACGTCTGCTTTGTGGTGCGCGAGGCGCAGGTTGATGGTTTCCGTTCGCAGGTAGCCTCGCTGTGCCTGGCCCAGACGCTAGCGGTCTCGCTGGCGCTGAACAGCAGCAAGGATGCAGAAACGAAGCAGCTGGCTTAAATTTTTCATGCCTCCCGGATGGCGACGTAAACGTCTTATCCGGGCTACTTGTCCGCAGACGACGGTAAACCCGTAGCCCGGCTAAGCGCAGCGCAAGCCGGGGATGTGCCAGAATTGCGACGACGATCTTATTCGGGCTACAGGATCAAAAAGGCCGGCTAGCGTTGCTAACCGGCCTTTTTATTATCAACCAATGTTAATCGTGGCGGGGATAATCAGGGCTGTTGATCCACGCGTGATCCTCTTCCCAGGTAAACATCCATTTGCGATCCGGACCGGCCATTACGTTCAGATAGTAGCTGTCATACCCGGCAATCGCCGCCACCGGATGGTAGCCGCGCGGCACCATGACCACATCGTGGTTGTAGGGAGCCATGCAGGCATCGAGGCTGCGATCATCGGTGTAGACGCGCTGGAAGGCAAAACCCTGCGGCGGATCGAAACGGTGATAGTAGGTCTCTTCCAGCTGGGTTTCCTGGCCCGGCAGCGCCGTATCGTGCTTGTGCGACGGCCATGAGCTGGTCGCCCCTTCCTCGGTGTAAACCTCCACCACCAGCAGGCAGTCCGCCTGCGCGCTATCCGGCAGAATATTGTGCACCAGGCGCTGGTTGCGCCCCTTACCCCGATGCTCTACGCCCACGTCCTGCGGGGAGATAACTCGAGCCGGTAAAGTTCCTTTACCCGGGGCGCTGCATACGGCCAGCTCGAGGTCTGAATCTGCCGTCACTTCGACTTTATCCTGCGGCGGCACGTAGACTGACCAGGGCGGCGTCCGCTCAAACGGCGACATACGCTGGCCGAGGTTCGGGAAATCCGCCCGCGTGGTTTTTACCGAAGCCAGGCCGGCGACCAGCACCAGGCACAGTTCGCGATCGCCGCTTTCCAGGGTGACGGTTTGTCCTTTCTTTAACATCCAGACATCAAAACCAATGTACTTCCACCCCGCGCTCTGCGGGGTGATGTGCTGAATCTGCCCTTCTTTTTTTGCTTTAGCCAGTAAAGACATGGCGCTCTCCTTCGCCGATTAGCCTAACGTCGGCATACTGAATTCAGATACGGTTTGCTGACCTTGCGGCCAGCGGACGGTGGCGGTTTTCATACGCGTATAGAAGCGCACGCCGTCCGGGCCATGCACGTTCAGTGCGCCGAATACGGAGCGTTTCCAGCCGCCAAAGCTATGGAAGGCCATGGGAACGGGTACCGGTACGTTGACCCCAACCATTCCGGCCTGGACATCATGGACAAATTCACGCGCGGTGTGGCCGTTGCTGGTAAAGACGGCGCTGCCGTTGCCAAACTCATGGCTGTTCACCAGCTCCAGCGCGCTGTGGTAATCCGCCACGCGGACAATCCCCAGCACCGGGCCAAAAATCTCTTCGCGCCAGATAGTCATCTCCGGCGTAACGTTGTCGAACAGCGTTCCGCCAACGTAGTACCCCTCTTCAAACCCGGGAACCTGCGGCTTGCGGCCGTCAACCACCAGGGTCGCCCCCTCGCTGACCCCTTTATCAATATATCCCAGCACTTTTTTCTGATGGGTATCGGAGACGACCGGCCCCATTTCGTTCTCTTCTTTTCCGCGCATACAGCCCGGCCCCACCTTCAGGGACTCCACCAGCGGCTTCAGGCGCGCAATCAGTTTATCCGCCGTTTCATCGCCGACGGCGACCACCACCGGCAGCGCCATGCAGCGCTCGCCCGCCGAGCCGAACGCGCCGCCCATAATGGCGTTCACGGTGGCATCCAGATCGGCATCCGGCATCACAATCGCGTGGTTTTTCGCCGCGCCAAACGCCTGTACTCGCTTGCCATAGGCGCTGGCGGTTTTATAAATATGCTCCGCCACGCCGGACGAGCCCACGAAGCTTACCGCCGCGATCCGCGGGTCCCGGTAGAGCTGCTCAGCGTCTTCATTACTGCAGTGCACCACGTTAAAGACGCCATCCGGCAGCCCTGCTTCTTTCAGCAATTCCGCCAGACGCACCGCGGCGGTCGGCGCCAGCGCTGGCGGCTTGAGGACAAAGCTGTTGCCGCAGGCCAGCGCCAGCGGGAACATCCACATCGGCACCATCGCCGGGAAGTTGAACGGCGTAATGCCCGCCACCACGCCCAGCGGCTGCATCAGCGAATAGCTATCAACGCCGGTGCCGACATCCGATGAGAACTCCCCTTTGATCAGATGCGGAATACCGCAGGCAAACTCGACGACTTCCATGCCGCGCGTCAGCTCACCCATCGCGTCGGAAAACACTTTACCGTGCTCGCTGACGATAATCCCCGCCAGCTCTTCAGCATGCTGTTCCAGTAACATTTTAAAATTGAACATTACGCGCGCGCGGCGCAGCGGCGTGGTGCGCGACCAGCTCTCAAAAGCATCACGCGCCACCTGAATGGCGTCAGAGACTTCCTGCGCGGTCGATAACGTGACTTCGCGGACCACTTTGCCCGTCGCGGGGTCGAATACCGGCATTGTTTTGTTGCTGCCGCTGGTAACGGTTTTCCCGCCAATAAAGTTTCCTGTGATAGTCATGCTCTCGCCTCATCTGTATGGGGTATCGGGGGCCAACGCAGTACGGCCCATTACTGGATCTGCTGTGCTATAACCGTAGTAAAATGAAATTAATATTTCAATATTGATAGCTAATGAAATTCAATTTTGGTGACGATGGTCGCAATTTATTGTAAGGAAACGCCGCCTTGCGCGCTAAAGTCCGATAAAAAGAGATTAGACGTAGCGCCTCCTGGAACCAGCAGCAATGAAAGCACAACAGAAAAATATTTTGCGAGTCGGCTCAAAAAACCGCCATTTCATACATTGCTAATTTTGGAATAAATGTTTTGACTATGAGGCATTCGAACGAATTCGATCCCTACGTTTCAGGAGAGTCAAAATGGCTATTGCATCGCAACGTTTCTGCATCAACCGCAAGATCGCCCCGTCACTCAGCATTGAGGCCTTTTTCCGGCTGGTGAACAGCCTCGGGCTGAACAAAGTCGAGCTACGTAACGACCTCCCCAGCGGAAAAGTAACCGACGACCTGAGCCACCAGCAGGTGCGGGAGTTGGCTGACCGCTACCATATTGAGATCCTCACGATCAACGCGGTCTACCCCTTCAACTGCCGCACCGCAGAGGTTCGTAGCCTGACGGAGTCATTGTTAAAAGAAGCCAAAGCCGTTGGCGCCAAATCGCTGGTGCTGTGCCCGCTGAACGATGGTACCGAGGTTCCGGCGAGCGAAACCCTTAACGCCCTGCGCGACCTGGCGCCGCTATTCGCCTTCTACGGCATTCAGGGGCTGGTGGAACCGCTCGGTTTCCCGCAGAGCTCGCTGCGCTCCTCGGCGCAGGCGCAAACGCTGATCCACGACGCGCGGGTGCCGTTTAAGCTGCTGATCGATACCTTCCATCATCATCTTTATCCGCAGGCGGAGCAGGAGTTTAACCAGGTGGATATCGGCGAAATCGGTCTGGTCCATCTTTCCGGCGTAGAGGATACCCGCCCGCGCGAAGCCCTTACCGACAATGAGCGCATCATGCTGAGCGCAAAAGACCAGCTACAAAGCTGCGAGCAGGTCAAAAACCTGGAGGCGCGCGGCTATCAGGGCGTGTATGCGTTCGAGCCCTTCGCGCCGGAGCTGGCAAACTGGAGCGAAGACGATATCCGCCGCGAAATCGAGCAGAGCATCGCGTTAATTCAGCGCCACTGCGCCTGAAGCGAATAAGCGAAGGCGCGCGTGATTTCCCTCCTTTTGTCATCAGGTTGCCTATACTCGCAGCAGGATAAATGGAGAAATCGATCATGAGCGCACCTCTGCTGATTGCCCGCACGCTGGATAAACAGCTGCATTTACTGCCCGCTATGGCCAACCGCCACGGCTTAATTACCGGCGCCACGGGGACCGGTAAAACCGTCACCCTGCAAAAGCTGGCGGAGTCGTTCTCGGAGATCGGCGTTCCGGTATTTATGGCCGATGTGAAAGGCGACCTCACCGGTATCGCCGAGTCGGGCCAAAGTTCGGAAAAGCTGCAGGCGCGTCTGGAAAAAATCGGCGCAACGGACTGGCAGCCGCACGCCAATCCGGTGGTGCTATGGGATATTTTCGGCGAAAAAGGCCACCCGGTGCGCGCCACGGTTTCCGATCTCGGGCCGCTGCTGCTGGCGCGCCTGCTCAACCTCAATGAGGTTCAGTCCGGGGTGCTGAATATCATCTTCCGTATCGCCGACGATCGCGGGCTGCTGCTGCTCGACTTTAAAGACCTGCGCGCCATTACCCAATACATTGGCGACAACGCCAAAGCGTTTCAGAACCAGTACGGCAATATCAGCAGCGCCTCCGTTGGGGCGATTCAGCGCGGGTTACTTACCCTTGAGCAGCAGGGCGCGGAGCACTTTTTCGGCGAACCTATGCTTGATATTCAGGACTGGATGCGCGTCGACGCTGAGGGTAAAGGGGTGATTAATATCCTGAGCGCCGAGAAGCTCTACCAGATGCCGAAGCTGTACGCCGCCAGCCTGCTGTGGATGCTCTCAGAGCTTTACGAACGGCTGCCGGAGGCCGGCGACCAGGAGAAGCCAAAGCTGGTCTTTTTCTTTGATGAAGCGCATCTGCTGTTTAACGATGCGCCGCAGGTGCTGCTGGATAAAATCGAGCAGGTTATCCGCCTGATTCGCTCTAAGGCCGTCGGTGTTTATTTCGTTTCGCAAAACCCGGCGGACATTCCCGATGCGGTACTCGGTCAACTGGGCAATCGCGTGCAGCACGCTCTGCGCGCCTTCACGCCGAAAGATCAAAAAGCGGTAAAAACCGCCGCGCAAACCATGCGCGCGAATCCGGCGTTCAGTACCGAACAGGCGATCCAGGAGCTGGGCACGGGGGAGGCGCTGATCTCCTTTCTTGATGAGAAAGGCAGCCCTTCAATAGTGGAACGCGCAATGGTTATCGCCCCCTGCTCGCGTATGGGGCCGGTCACCGATGACGAACGTAACGGACTGCTTAACCACTCGTCGCTGTACGGGAAATATGAAGAAGAGATCGACCGTGAATCGGCCTTTGAAATGCTGCAACAGGGCGTTCAGAGCATAACGGAGCAACAGCAGTCGCCGCCGGTAAAAGGCCAGCAAAACGGCGAGGACGACGGCCTGCTCGGCGGATTAAAAGACATTCTGTTCGGTACCACCGGGCCGCGCGGTGGCAAACGCGACGGTATCGTACAAACGGCAGCCAAGAGCGCGGTGCGTCAGGTGACCAACCAGATAGTCAGGGGAATGCTGGGAAGCTTGCTTGGCGGGCGGAAACGCTAAAAAAACGCCCCCTTTCTGACTTCAGGAAGGGGGCGCGTTACGTCAGGATTTGCGCATCATCAGCCAGAGGCTCAGCAAGAAGAAGCTGGCGCTCGGCAGCAGCGCGCCGATAATCGGCGGAATGCCGTATACCAGGGTTAGCGGGCCGAAAATCTGGTCCAGCACGTAGAAGATGAAGCCGAAGCTGATCCCGGTCACTACCCTGACGCCCATTGGCACGCTACGCAGCGGGCCAAAGATAAACGACAGCGCCATCAGCATCATCACCGCCACCGACAGCGGCTGGAAGATTTTGCTCCACATATTGAGCTGATAGCGGCCCGGATCCTGACCGCTGGACTTCAGATAGGTGACATAGTTGTGCAGGCCGCTGATGGACAGTGCGTCCGGGTCCAGCGCCACCACGCCGAGCTTATCCGGGGTCAGGTTGGTCTTCCAGGTCCCGCTGACCGTCTGCGTTCCGGTGACCTGTTTCGGATCGGTCAGGTTGGATTCATCCACCTGCGACAGCCGCCAGAGCTTATTCTCGGTATCGAATTTGGCCGACGCGGCATAGCGAACGGACTGCAGGCGGCGCTGGTCGTTAAAGGCGTAGATGCTCACTCCGCCCAGCTCATCGCTGCCTTTTACCCGCTCGATATACACAAAGTTATGGCCGTCTTTCGCCCACAGCCCCTGCTGCGTGGAAAGCAGCGACCCACCGTACATCTGCTGAGCACGATAGTTACGCGCCATCTGCTCGCCCTGCGGGGCAACCCACTCGCCTATCGCCATGGTCAGCAGCACCAGCGGAATCGCGGTTTTCATCACCGACAGCGCCACCTGCAGGCGGGTAAAGCCGGAAGCCTGCATCACCACCAGTTCGCTGCGCTGCGCCAGCATCCCCAGCCCCAGCAGCGCGCCGAGCAGCGCCGCCATCGGGAAGAAGATTTGGATATCTTTCGGCACGCTGAGAATCGTGTAGATTCCGGCCCCCAGCGCATCATAGTTGCCCTGCCCGGCCTTTTTCAGCTGGTCGACAAACTTGATGATGCCGGAGAGGGAAACCAGCATGAACAGGGTCATCATGATGGTGTTGAAAATCGTCTTACCGATATAACGGTCAAGTACCCCAAACGCCTGCATCACGCCGCTCCTTTGTTAAAACGGGCACGGAAGCGGCGCATCGGCACCGTATCCCACAGGTTCAACAGCACGGCCAACGCGAAATAGAGCAGGTTTACCGCCCACATCCAGATCATCGGGTCCATTTTGCCTTTACCGCCGCTCGATTTAATCGACGTTTGCAGCAGGAAGAACACCAGATAGAGCAGCATCGCCGGCAGCATCGACAGCACGCGGCCCTGGCGCGGGTTCACCACGCTAAGCGGCACCACCATCAGCGCCATGATGAACACCGTCGCGACCAGCGTGAAGCGCCAGTGCAGCTCCGCCCGGGCGCGATCGGTATCGGTACGCCACAGGGTGCGCATATCCATCTGCTCGGTATCGTTCGGATCGGATGCCACGGCCTGATGGCCGACTATCGCCTGATAGTTTTTGAAGTCAGTAATGCGGAAGTCGCGCAGCATCGCGGTGCCTTCAAAGCGGGTACCCTGATTCATGGTCACCACCTGCGAGCCGTCTTTACGCAGCGAGAGCTCGCCGGTATCCGCGACCACCACCGACGGGCGCGCGTTGCCTCGCGGCCGCAGTTGAGCGAGGAAAACGTCGCTGAAGCGGTTGCCGTTGACGTTCTCAATAAACAGCACCGCGCTGCCGTCGCTGGCCTGCTGGAACTGGCCCTGAGCCAGCGCCGCCATGCCGGGGTTCGCTTTCGCTTCCGCCAGCACTTCATCCTGGTGACGAGAAGACCAGGGGCCGGCCCACATCACGTTGACCGCCGCGACGATGCCCGTAAAGAGCGCCAGAATCATGGCGGCTTTCACCAGCACGGCCTTGCTCAGGCCGCAGGCGTGCATCACCGTGATTTCGCTTTCGGTATACAGTTTGCCCAGCGTCATCAGCAGCCCGAGGAATAAGCTCAGGGGCAGAATGAGCTGCGCCATTTCAGGTACGCCCAGCCCTAACAGCGAGAGCACCAGATTGGTCGGGATATCGCCATCAACAGCGGCGCCGAGGATCCTGACCAGTTTCTGACAGAAGAAAATGAGTAGCAGGATGAATAGGATCGCCAACTGGCTTTTCAGCGTCTCACGAACCAGATATCTTATGATTATCACTATAAATACGCCCGTAAAAACCCGTTTTATTGCAGGAAAATTGCTTGTTTCATGGCTTAAACGTCATTTATTCTCTTTGGTCGTCGAAAACATCGCTAAGATTAAATGACTCGCTGGTTCTGCGTATCAGGATCTTTTCTGACGAACCAAGGCCGTAATAACGTTAAGATTAACACGAAGTCACCACAACAGCGGACATGAGTTACGAAAGCTTTCAATTCTATCCGTAGCCACCGTCGTTGTCTTTAAGATTCAGGAGCGTAGTGCATGGAGTTCAGTGTAAAAAGCGGTAGCCCGGAGAAGCAGCGGAGCGCCTGTATCGTGGTCGGCGTCTTTGAACCACGGCGCCTCTCCCCCATCGCCGAACAGCTTGATAAAATTAGCGACGGTTATATCAGCGCCCTGCTGCGTCGCGGCGAGCTGGAAGGCAAACCTGGCCAGACTTTATTGCTGCACCATGTGCCGAACATTCTGTCGGAGCGCATTCTGCTTATTGGCTGCGGTAAAGAGCGCGAGCTGGATGAGCGTCAATACAAGCAGGTCATTCAGAAAACTATCAATACGCTGAATGATACTGGCTCGATGGAAGCCGTCTGCTTCCTGACTGAGCTGCACGTCAAAGGCCGCAATAACTACTGGAAAGTGCGTCAGGCGGTCGAGACCGCCAAAGAGACGCTGTACAGCTTTGACCAGTTGAAAACCAACAAAAGCGAGCCGCGCCGCCCGCTGCGTAAAATGGTTTTCAACGTCCCGACCCGTCGCGAGCTGACCAGCGGCGAACGCGCCATTCAGCACGGTCTGGCGATTGCCGCCGGTATTAAAGCGGCAAAAGATCTCGGCAATATGCCGCCAAACATCTGTAACGCTGCCTATCTGGCTTCTCAGGCGCGCCAGCTGGCCGATACCTACAGTAAGAACGTCATTACCCGCGTTATCGGCGAACAGCAGATGAAAGAGCTGGGAATGAACTCTTATCTGGCGGTCGGCAACGGTTCGCAGAACGAATCACTGATGTCGGTTATCGAATACAAAGGCAGCCCGGCGGAGGATGCGCGTCCTATCGTGCTGGTCGGTAAAGGCCTGACCTTTGACTCCGGCGGCATCTCCATCAAGCCAGCCGAAGGCATGGACGAGATGAAATACGATATGTGCGGCGCGGCGGCGGTGTACGGCGTAATGCGCATGGTGGCAGAACTTCAGCTGCCGCTGAACGTTGTCGGCGTGCTTGCCGGATGTGAAAACATGCCGGGCGGTCGCGCCTACCGACCAGGCGACGTGTTGACCACGATGTCCGGGCAAACGGTTGAAGTGCTGAACACCGATGCCGAAGGGCGTCTGGTGCTGTGCGATGTGCTGACCTACGTCGAGCGCTTCGAGCCGGAGACGGTAATCGACGTGGCGACGCTGACCGGCGCCTGCGTGATAGCGCTGGGCCATCACATCACCGGCCTGATGTCGAACCACAATCCGCTGGCCCACGAGCTGATCGGCGCCTCCGAACTGGCGGGCGATCGCGCATGGCGTCTGCCGCTTGGCGACGAGTTCCAGGAACAGCTGGAGTCTAACTTCGCCGATATGGCGAACATCGGCGGCCGTCCAGGCGGAGCGATTACCGCGGGCTGCTTCCTGGCGCGCTTTACCCGCAAGTACAACTGGGCGCACCTTGATATCGCCGGTACCGCGTGGCGTTCCGGGAAAGCCAAAGGCGCGACCGGTCGTCCGGTGGCGATGCTGTCGCAGTTCCTGCTCAACCGCGCTGGATTTACCGGCGAAGAGTGATGCAACGTGCCGGGTGTACCCGGCCTACTAACGACAGTACACCGTAGGCCGGGTCCGCCCGGCTTAAGCATTTAAAGTCATCACAAGAAGCCCCATATATGAAAAACGCAACGTTCTACCTTCTGGACAACGACACACAACAAGACGGTCTGAGCGCCGTTGAACAACTGGTGTGTGACATTGCCGCAGAACGTTGGCGCAGCGGCAAGCGAGTGCTCATCGCCTGCGAAGATGAGCAGCAGGCCATTCGTCTGGACGAGGCGCTGTGGGCGCGGCCAGCGGAAAGTTTTGTTCCGCATAATCTGGCGGGAGAAGGTCCGCGCGGCGGCGCGCCGGTGGAGATCGCCTGGCCGCAAAAGCGCAACAGTAGCCCGCGGGATATACTGATTAGCCTGCGGCTAAACTTTGCAGATTTTGCCACCGCTTTCACAGAAGTGATAGACTTCGTCCCTTATGAAGATTCTTTGAAACAACTGGCGCGCGAACGTTATAAAGCGTACCGCATGGCTGGTTTCAACCTGAACACGGCAACCTGGAAATAATGGAAAAGACATACAACCCCCAAGATATCGAACAGCCGCTTTACGAGCACTGGGAAAAGCAGGGCTATTTCAAGCCTAACGGCGATGAAAGCAAAGAGTCCTTCTGCATCATGATCCCGCCGCCGAACGTCACCGGCAGTTTGCATATGGGTCATGCCTTCCAGCAAACCATCATGGATACCATGATTCGCTACCAGCGCATGCAGGGTAAAAACACCCTGTGGCAGGCCGGTACCGACCACGCGGGTATCGCTACCCAGATGGTGGTTGAGCGTAAGATTGCCGCCGAAGAAGGTAAAACCCGCCACGACTACGGTCGCGACGCCTTTATCGATAAAATCTGGCAGTGGAAAGCGGAGTCCGGCGGCACCATTACCCGCCAGATGCGCCGCCTGGGCAACTCCGTGGACTGGGAGCGCGAGCGCTTTACCATGGACGAAGGCCTGTCCAACGCCGTCAAAGAAGTCTTTGTCCGCCTGTATAAAGAAGATCTGATCTACCGCGGCAAGCGCCTGGTCAACTGGGACCCGAAACTGCGCACCGCTATCTCCGATCTGGAAGTGGAAAACCGCGAGTCTAAAGGCTCGATGTGGCATATCCGCTATCCGCTGGCCGACGGCGCGAAAACCGCTGACGGTAAAGATTATCTGGTCGTCGCCACCACCCGACCGGAGACCGTGCTGGGCGATACCGGCGTGGCCGTTAACCCGGAAGATCCGCGCTATAAAGACCTTATCGGCAAATTCGTGATCCTGCCGCTGGTTGACCGCCGCATTCCGATCGTTGGCGATGAACACGCCGATATGGAAAAAGGCACCGGCTGCGTGAAGATCACCCCGGCGCACGACTTTAACGACTATGAAGTCGGTAAGCGTCACGCCCTGCCGATGATCAACATTCTGACCTTTGACGGCGATATCCGCGAAACCGCGGAAGTTTACGATACCAAAGGCAACGAGTCTGACGTCTACTCAAACGCCATCCCGACGGAGTTCCAGAAGCTGGAGCGCTTTGCCGCGCGTAAAGCGGTAGTTGCCGCTATTGACGCGCTGGGCCTGCTGGAAGAGATCAAACCGCACGACCTGACCGTCCCGTACGGCGACCGCGGCGGCGTGGTGATCGAACCGATGCTGACCGACCAGTGGTACGTGCGCGCCGACGTGCTGGCAAAACCGGCGGTAGAGGCGGTTGAGAACGGCGATATCCAGTTCGTGCCGAAGCAGTACGAAAACATGTATTTCTCCTGGATGCGCGATATTCAGGACTGGTGCATCTCCCGCCAGCTGTGGTGGGGTCACCGCATCCCGGCATGGTACGACAACGACGGCAACGTCTACGTTGGCCGCACCGAGGACGAAGTGCGTCAGGAAAATAACCTCGGCGCCGACGTGGCGCTGCGCCAGGACGAAGACGTTCTCGATACCTGGTTCTCCTCCGCGCTGTGGACCTTCTCCACCCTCGGCTGGCCGGAAAATACCGATGCCCTGCGCCAGTTCCACCCAACCAGCGTGATGGTTTCCGGCTTCGATATCATCTTCTTCTGGATTGCCCGCATGATCATGATGACCATGCACTTCATCAAAGATGAAAACGGCAAGCCGCAGGTGCCGTTTAAAACCGTCTACATGACCGGCCTGATCCGCGATGACGAAGGCCAGAAGATGTCCAAATCGAAGGGCAACGTTATCGACCCGCTGGATATGGTCGACGGCATTTCCCTGCCGGAGCTGCTGGAAAAACGCACCGGTAACATGATGCAGCCGCAGCTGGCGGAAAAAATCGCCAAACGCACCGAGAAACAGTTCCCGAACGGCATTGAGCCGCACGGCACCGACGCCCTGCGCTTTACCCTGGCGGCGTTGGCCTCTACCGGCCGCGATATCAACTGGGATATGAAGCGTCTGGAAGGTTACCGTAACTTCTGTAACAAGCTGTGGAACGCCAGCCGCTTTGTGCTGATGAACACCGAAGATCAGGATTGCGGCTTTAACGGCGGCGAGATGACCCTGTCGCTGGCGGACCGCTGGATCCTCGCGGAATTCAACCAGACCGTCAAAGCCTACCGCGAGGCGCTGGACGGCTTCCGTTTCGATATCGCCGCGGGCATTCTGTATGAGTTCACCTGGAACCAGTTCTGCGACTGGTATCTGGAGCTGACCAAGCCGGTGATGACCGGCGGTTCCGAGTCTGAGCTGCGCGGCACCCGCCACACGCTGGTAACCGTTCTGGAAGGTCTGCTGCGCCTGGCGCACCCGATTATCCCGTTCATCACCGAGACCATCTGGCAGCGCGTGAAGGTCATTTGCGGTATCACTGCCGATACCATCATGCTGCAGCCGTTCCCGCAGTACGATGCGTCTCAGGTTGACGAAGCGGCGCTGGCCGATACCGAATGGCTGAAGCAGGCGATCGTCGCCGTGCGTAACATCCGTGCGGAAATGAACATCGCCCCAGGTAAGCCGCTGGAGCTGCTGCTGCGCGGTTGCAGCGAAGCCGCGGTTCGTCGCGTGAACGACAACCGTAGCTTCCTGCTGAACCTGGCGCGTCTGGAAAGCATCACCGTGCTGCCCGCCGATGATAAAGGTCCGGTTTCGGTGACCAAAATTATTGACGGCGCCGAGCTGCTGATCCCGATGGCTGGTCTTATCAACAAAGAAGATGAGCTGGCGCGCCTCGCGAAAGAAGTGACAAAAATCGAAGGCGAGATTGGCCGCATCGAAAGCAAGCTCTCCAACGAAGGCTTTGTGGCGCGCGCGCCGGAAGCGGTGATCGCCAAAGAGCGTGAGAAGCTGGAAGGTTACGCGGAAGCGAAAGCGAAGCTGATTGAGCAGCAGGCGGTTATCGCCGCGCTGTAATTCACTCGCCCCTTATCCCATCCGGGTAAGGGGCGTTTTCTGTGAAAGATCCTCGCTTGCACTCTCCCCTTCCGCAATGTTATTAACAACATTATCCGTCATCATTTTGCAATGAGTCTTCACATGAATACGAGCGCAACCCTACCGCTAACCCTGCGCCGCATCACGGCTAATGACAATCCGGCGATAGCTAACGTTATCCGCCAGGTTTCCGCCGAATATGGTCTGACCGCCGATAAAGGCTATACGGTCGCCGATCCGAATCTGGATCAACTCTATGAGCTTTATAGCCAACCGGGTTCCGCCTATTGGGTCGTTGAGCTGAATGGTGAAGTGGTTGGCGGCGGCGGCGTGGCGCCGCTCTCCTGCAGCGAGCCCGATATCTGCGAACTGCAGAAAATGTATTTTATGACCTCCGCGCGCGGCCGGGGGCTGGCGAAAAAGCTGGCGCTGATGGCCCTGGATTACGCCCGTGAACAAGGTTTCAAACGCTGCTATCTGGAAACCACCGCCTTCCTTAAAGAAGCGGTCGGTTTATATGAGCATCTCGGCTTTGAGCATATCGACGGGCCGCTGGGCTGCACCGGCCACGTTGACTGCGAAGTCACGATGCTGAAAGTACTGTAGCCCTGAGTGTTCCTTGTACCGGCCACAGCATCAGACAAAGACCACAACGCTAATCGGTGATGGGCGCAGGCCGCTGCGGTGAAGCTGCGGCCTGGCGCTCAGACCGGCACGCCGCTGTGAAAACGAAACTCCGCTTCAGGCGCGTTAATTAACGCCGCTTCCGCCTCGCCAAGCTGGCGCACGCGTTCGCTGATATCGTCCGCGGCAATCCTCTGCGCTAAGTCCAGATAGTCCTGATAGTGGCGCGCTTCGGAGCGCAGCAGCGACAGATAAAACTTCTGCAGATCGTCATCCAGCCATGGCGCCAGCGCGGCAAAACGCTCGCAGGAACGGGCTTCAATGTAGGCGCCGCAAATCAGTTTATCGATCAGCATCACCGGTTCGTGAGAACGCACTTCCCGACGCAGCCCACGGGCGTAATTGCTGGCGGTGATTTTGACGTAGGGAATATCGCGGGAAAGCATGATTTCGCGCACCTGCCAGAAGTGATGCAGCTCCTCTTTGATCAGCAAAATCATGCTGTCGAGCAGCTGACGTCCCCAGGGATCGTCGGTCTGCGGCATGGCGCTTTTGTTTATCTGCTTATGCAGCGCGACGAAATCCGGCTCCGGGCCCCAGCGGTAAGTGAAGTCCTCATAGGGCTTCAGGCAGGCCAGCAGCTCATCGGCGCCGTCTTTATCCGCGACGTATCGACGTACCAGCAGCATGGCGTTTTGCGCCGCTTTCAGCTCGCACACCATATGGTCGGTCAACAGCAGCGGAAGATTTTCCGGTTTACGGGCTTCATCAATCCACGCCTGAGGAGTTGGGCAATGCAGAAAACCTAAAATCGGGGCGAGTATTTGCGGGTAATCCATTAAAATTCCTTGCTATACGGCGGCATAACGCACCGCCGTATACCTCTGCTACCTAGTGGCGAACGCCGTCGTCGTCTTCATCAACGAGATCTTCGTCGTCATCGCCTTCTTCGTCTTCCCCGTTAGGATCTTCGTAGTAGGTGCCCCAGCCGTCGTATTCCACGTCGTATTTTTCCGCCAGCGTCATCAGCTGCTCAACCTGGGCATCGATCAGCTCGGCATTCAGCGCGGATTCGCTGAGGATATCGCAGCAAATAACGGTATCGCCCTCTTCCACTTCCAGCTCTTCTGGCTCAGTCACTTCATAGCCCAGCTTGAAGGCTTCTACCGCCACTTTCTCCAGCGTTTCGAAATCATCGGCGGAGAGATGGTGCTCAATGGTATACAGCGCGTCCGGATCGCTGCCGTCTTCGAGCAGCTCTTCAATAATCAGACGCGTTTCTTCACGCTGTTCTTCCAGTAATTCCGGGTTGGCCATGGCTCGTTCCTCATAATGTGTCGCAGATGCTTCTATTGTCACATACCGCCGTGATTGCCTCCACCTTCTGAGCGAAAGATTTATGACACGGGGTTGCAAATGAATATTCATACATATAAAGTGAATTTTAATTCAACAAATGGTCTAAGCCATGTGAGGGAACCATGTCCGCGTTTTATCAGAAGCATTTTTTAAAGTTGCTTGATTTTACTCCTGCAGAAATTACCGCCCTGCTTGAACTGGCGGCCAGGCTCAAAGCTGATAAGAAAAACAATATCGAAATTCAGCATCTCACCGGCAAAAACATCGCGCTCATCTTCGAAAAAGACTCTACCCGCACCCGATGCTCTTTCGAAGTTGCCGCATTTGACCAGGGCGCTCGCGTCACGTATCTCGGACCAAGCGGCAGCCAGATTGGCCACAAAGAGTCGATTAAAGACACCGCCCGCGTACTGGGACGCATGTACGACGGTATTCAATATCGCGGTCATGGCCAGGAAGTGGTGGAAACTCTTGCCGAATATGCCGGCGTTCCGGTCTGGAACGGCCTGACCAATGAATTCCACCCTACTCAGCTGCTGGCGGACCTGCTGACCATGCAAGAGCACCTGCCGGGCAAAGCCTTTAACCAGATGACCCTGGTCTACGCCGGCGACGCGCGGAATAATATGGGCAACTCCATGCTCGAAGCCGCCGCGCTGACCGGTCTGGATCTGCGTCTGGTCGCGCCAACGGCCTGCTGGCCGGAAGAGAAGCTGGTCGAGCAGTGCCGGGCGCTGGCGCAGAAAAACGGTGGCAATATTACGCTGACCGAAGATATTGCCGCGGGCGTGAAGGGCGCTGACTTTATCTATACCGACGTCTGGGTATCGATGGGCGAAGCCAAAGAGAAGTGGGCGGAGCGTATCGCGCTGCTGCGCGCGTATCAGGTGAATAGCGAGATGATGGCGCTGACCGGCAATCCGCAGGTGAAATTCCTCCACTGCCTGCCCGCGTTCCACGACGACCAGACCACGCTCGGCAAACAGATGGCGGCGGAGTACGGCCTGCACGGCGGGATGGAAGTGACCGACGAGGTATTTGAATCCGCGGCCAGCATCGTTTTCGATCAGGCGGAAAACCGCATGCATACCATCAAAGCGGTGATGGTGGCGACGCTGGGTAAGTAAGCGTTCTCACGATATTTCCCCGGATTGCGCTGCGCTTATCCGGGCTATCCGCCGCCAAACCGCACGGATCTGTAGCCCGGGCAAGGCGCCAGCCGCAGCCCGTGGGCGTTCCCGGAGGCGGCGCTTGACGCGCCTGTCCGGGCTACCGGACCGCAACAACCATAGCCTCGGCGAGCAGCCCGGGATATTTTTACGCCATCAGCATCTTCACAACCGCTTTGCGCACCTTCGCCGGCGTGCCGACGGCGCACAGCGGCTTATGCACTTCGCCGGGATAGAACACCACAAAGTCGCCTTCGCTGAGGATGACGGTTTTTTCCTGCGCCCCCTCCGCCAGGAAGGCGATGTCTTTATCCGCCAGCCAGTTGGTATCCGGCGCACCGGCGGGAAGAACGCTAAAGGTCATGCCCTCCTGGCCTTTGAGTACAATCTGGATGTCGAGGTAACGGGCGTGATACTCGGCGCGGCGGTCAGCCATCGGCTCGGTGGTATCTTCGGATATGAGATAGAACAGATTGTTGCCGTCAATATCATGTTTACCCAGCGGCGTCGCGTCGGTGACGTGGGCCTTAACGTGTTCGATAGCTTCGCGCAGAGACGCCGGCAGCCAGCTCTGCAGATGGTGAATGTTCCCAACGATCATAATAACCTCTGATTATAAAACAGCTTTTCATTTTCCGTTTTATACCCCCCTTCGCACTGCCATACCACCTCTTTTTCAGGGTTTTTTGCATTACCGCACTCTTCTCCAGGCAAACGTTTACCTTTTGTGGATTAATCGCTTGATCCGAAAATTGAGCTGCGTATAATGCCACCCGTTTTGCCGGGAGGAATTATGGTTCAGTGTGTACGACATCGCGTCTTACCGCGTCTGAAAACAGGCGCTGGCCTGCCGTTTTTTCTTTCCGTTGCATCCGTATTCGTAAAGCCCCTTATTTAAGGGGCTTTTTTTTTGCCCAGGCGTCAGGAGATAAACATGGCTAATCCGCTGTATCAAAAACATATCATTTCTATAAACGATCTCAGCCGCGAAGACCTTGAACTGGTACTGGCAACCGCAGCAAAGCTCAAAGCCCATCCACAGCCTGAGCTGCTGAAGCATAAAGTGATTGCCAGCTGCTTTTTTGAAGCGTCGACCCGCACCCGCCTGTCGTTTGAAACCTCGATGCACCGCCTGGGCGCCAGCGTGGTCGGTTTCTCAGACAGCAGCAACACCTCGCTGGGCAAAAAAGGCGAAACCCTGGCCGATACCATCTCGGTCATCAGCACCTATGTCGATGCCATCGTTATGCGCCACCCGCAGGAAGGCGCGGCGCGCCTGGCGACCGAGTTCTCCGGCGGTATTCCGGTACTCAACGCCGGCGACGGCGCGAATCAGCATCCGACGCAGACCCTGCTGGATCTGTTCACCATTCAGGAGACCCAGGGCCGTCTGGAAAATCTTAACGTCGCGATGGTCGGCGATCTGAAATACGGCCGCACCGTTCACTCCCTGACCCAGGCGCTGGCGAAATTTAACGGCAACCGCTTCTACTTTATCGCGCCGGACGCGCTGGCCATGCCGCAGTACATCCTCGACATGCTCGACGAAAAAGGCATTGCCTGGAGCCTGCATAGCGCCATTGAAGAGGTGATGGAAGAGGTGGACATTCTGTATATGACCCGGGTGCAGAAAGAGCGCCTCGACCCGTCGGAATATGCCAATGTGAAGGCGCAGTTTGTCCTGCGCGCCGCCGATCTGGAAGGCGCCCGCGCCAACATGAAGGTGCTGCACCCGCTGCCGCGTATTGATGAAATCACCACCGATGTCGATAAAACGCCGCATGCCTGGTACTTCCAGCAGGCGGGCAACGGCATCTTTGCGCGCCAGGCGTTACTGGCGCTGGTACTGAATAGCGATCTGGCACTGTAAGGGGAAAAAGAGATGACACACGACAACAAATTACAGGTAGAAGCCATCAAACGTGGCACCGTTATCGACCATATCCCGGCGCAGGTCGGCTTTAAGCTGCTAACCCTGTTCAAACTGACCGAAACGGATCAGCGCATCACCATCGGCCTGAACCTGCCGTCAGGTGAAATGGGCCGCAAAGATTTAATCAAAATCGAAAACACCTTCCTGACCGACGAGCAGGTCAACCAGCTCTCCCTGTATGCGCCGCAGGCGACGGTGAACCGCATTGATGATTATGAAGTGGTCGGTAAATCCCGTCCGCATCTGCCGGATCGCATCAACAACGTGCTGGTTTGCCCCAACAGCAACTGCATCAGCCACGCCGAGCCGGTCTCTTCCAGCTTTGCGGTAAAAAAACGTGAAAACGATATCGCGCTGAAGTGCAAATATTGTGAAAAAGAGTTCTCACATAATGTGGTTCTGGCGAACTAATTGAGGTTGGTATTGCGTACCCGGCTCCCTATAATGGCCGGGTCTCTTACCTCTCATCTTTCGCAGTTAGCGACGCGAAAGATTTATATAATGCTGTGATTCAGGAGAACTCATGTCTAAAACTATCGCGACGGAAAATGCACCCGCAGCTATCGGCCCGTACGTTCAGGGTGTTGATCTGGGTAACATGATTATCACTTCCGGCCAGATCCCGGTAGACCCGAAAACCGGCAGCGTGCCGGAAGATGTCGCCGCTCAGGCGCGTCAGTCGCTGGACAACGTGAAGGCCATCGTTGAAGCCGCGGGTCTGAAAGTGGGCGATATCGTTAAAACTACCGTTTTCGTGAAAGATCTGAACGACTTCGCCACCGTGAACGCCGCCTATGAAGCCTTCTTCACTGAACATGACGCCACCTTCCCGGCGCGCTCCTGCGTGGAAGTGGCGCGTCTGCCGAAAGACGTGAAGATTGAGATTGAAGCGATCGCCATTCGTCGCTAATCGGATGCGGTATGAACAAAGGCAGCCAACGGCTGCCTTTGTTGTTTCTGCGCGTAAAGCTCCCCGCTCACTGCCAGCCGTAGCGACGGCTGTAGAAACCTTTCACCATCTGCGTCAGCGTCATATAGCCCGCCAGGATGGCAATTAGCCACGGGAAGTAGCTTAGCGGCAACGCCTGAAGCTGCAAATAGCCTGCCAGCGGCGAGAACGGCAGCGCAATCCCTACCACCATCACCAGCAGCGTCATCACGATCAGCGGCCAGGCCGCGCGGCTCTGAATAAACGGGATCCTGCGCGTGCGGATCATATGCACAATCAACGTCTGCGACAGCAGGCCAACCACGAACCAGCCGGACTGGAACAACGTTTGATGTTCCGGCGTATTGGCATGGAACACCCACCACATCAGACAGAACGTCAGAATATCGAATATCGAACTGATCGGCCCAAAAAAGACCATAAAGCGCCCGAGATCCGCCGGGTTCCAGCGCTGCGGTTTACGGATCTGCTCATCGTCAACGTTATCAAACGGGATCGCGACCTGGGATACATCGTACAGCAGGTTCTGGATCAGCAGATGCAGCGGCAGCATCGGCAGGAACGGCAGGAAGGCGCTGGCCACCAGCACGCTGAAGACGTTACCGAAGTTGGAGCTGGCGGTCATTTTGATGTACTTGAGCATATTGGCGAAGGTCCGGCGGCCTTCAATAACCCCCTCCTCCAGCACCATCAGGCTCTTCTCCAGCAGGATGATATCCGCCGCCTCGCGGGCAATATCCACCGCGCCGTCGACGGAAATACCGATATCCGCCGCGCGCAGCGCCGGGGCGTCGTTAATGCCGTCGCCCATAAAGCCCACCACGTGTCCTTCGCGTTTCAGCAGGGTCACGATACGCTCTTTGTGCAGCGGCGCCAGGCGCGCAAACAGGGTGGTACGTTTTGCCAGCTCGGCTATCTCATCATCGTTCAGCGCTTCAACCTGGCTGCCGATAACCACATCCCCCGCGTCCAGCCCCACTTCGTGGCAGACTTTGGCCGCCACCAGCTCGCTGTCGCCGGTGAGGATTTTGACCGTAATGCCGCTGGCCTTCAGCGCCTTCAGCGCCGGGGCTGTGGTCTCTTTCGGCGGATCGAGGAAGGCGATATAGCCTTCGAGGATCAGGTCTGACTCATCCGCGCGCTGGTAGTCGCCTTCGCGGGCGGGCAGGTACTTCGTCGCCACCGCTACCACGCGCAATCCCTGACGGTTGAGGGTATCGGTCACGCGACGGATGCGCCGCAGCATGGTGTCGTCCAGCGGTACGATGTCGCCGTTATAGCGCACTTGGGTCGAGACGTTGAGGATCTCCTGCAAAGCGCCTTTGCAGATCAGCTGATGGACGTTGTCCTGCTCCTGCACCACCACCGACATACGGCGACGCTCAAAATCGAACGGGATCTCATCCACTTTTTGCCAGCGTTCCGCCAGCCCGCGCGCCGGCTCCAGTTCCACTCCCTCCAGCACTGCGGTATCGAGCAGATTCTTCAGTCCGGTCTGATAATGGCTATTCAGCCAGGCGGTATGCAGCACGCGTTCGCTCACTTTGCCGGAGACATCGGTGTGGTTCTCCAGCACGATTTTATCCTGCGTCAGGGTACCGGTTTTATCGGTGCACAGAATGTCCATCGCGCCAAAGTTCTGTATCGCGTCGAGATGCTTGACGATCACTTTCTGTTTCGACAGCTTCACCGCCCCGCGCGCCAGGGTCGAGGTGACGATCATCGGCAGCATTTCCGGGGTCAGGCCCACCGCGACGGAGAGCGCGAACAGCGCCGCCTCCCACCAGTCGCCTTTGGTGTAGCCGTTAATCAGCAGCACTATCGGCGTCATCACCAGCATAAAGCGGATCAGCAGCATGCTGACCCGGCTGATGCCTTTCTGAAAGGCGTTCGGCTCGCTTTCCTGCTCGCTGACGCGACCGGCCAGCTGGCCAAACCAGGTGCCGCCGCCGGTGGCGAAAACGATGGCCTGCGCCGATCCGCTCACCACGTTGGTGCCCATAAAGCACAGGGTGTCGCACTCCAGCGGGTTCGTCTGTAGCGGGTCGCGGGTGCGGGTCACTTTTTCGACGGGCAGCGATTCCCCGGTCAGCGAGGCCTGGGCGACAAACAGGTCGCGCGCCTGAATGATGCGCAGATCTGCCGGGATCATGTCTCCCGCCGATAGCTTGACGATATCTCCCGGCACCAGCTGGTCGATAGGGAGTTCGCACCAGCGGCTCTCGCCCTGCTCGTTCACCACCCGCAGGACCGTCGCGGTGTTGCTGACCATCGCCTTCAGGGCATCCGCCGCTTTGGTCGAGCGGGCTTCCTGGATAAAGTTCAGCAGCGTGGAGATCCCCACCATCAGGGCGATAACCGCCGCGGCAAACAGATCCTCCGTCGAGTAGGAGACGATACCCAGGACGGTCAGCAGCAGGTTGAAGGGGTTGCGATAGCAGCTCCACAGATGCACCCACCACGGCGACGGCTTCTGCGCCGGGATCTGGTTTTCGCCGTACTGCGCGATTTTCTGCGCCACTTCGCCTTCGTTTAGCCCTTCCGGATGGCTGGCGAAAGCGCGCCAGATTTCATTCTCATCCATTGCCGCCACGTTCAGGCACTGCTTACCGAGAGAATCCGGGATCGGCGCGCTCGCCAGATTGCGGGCATCGGGTAGCGGATCGCGTTGCACTAAACGACGCGGTAAATGACGGCCAAGCTGGGCAAACAGCTGGCGGGTAAAATTTTTCAACATAAACAGTCCCTCCGCGCTCGCGCGAGCGAACGCAGCGCTACCGACAGGCGCGAGTCAACCTTACCTGTCAGGCATATTATTTTTATGGCAGGGACATCAAGGACGTCGCTGCTTTACGCTTCCGGTAAAGCAGCGCTAAGCGGGATTACCGGAAAAAAAGATGGCTCCATCGAGGGTCGGGAGTGGGTTCGGGGTCCATAAAATCTCCGGTAAATGAATACAAACGGCGCGAATTATATCGTCACCGATAATCTATTTGTGGCTATTATGGCGATGATACCCCCGGGTAGCTAAACCAGACGTAAACCAGACTTTGCTCATTGTGGTTTCCTTGAGTAGCATTAGGCTGACTTTAATCGGACCACAACGAGAACCCTGCATGCAAAACCGGCTGACCATCAAAGATATCGCGCGCTTAAGCGGCGTCGGGAAATCGACGGTATCCCGCGTGCTTAATAACGAAAGCGGCGTTAGCGAACGCACTCGCGAGCGAGTGGAAGCGGTGATGCAGCAGCACGGATTTTCGCCCTCGCGTTCCGCCAGGGCGATGCGCGGCCAGAGCGATAAAGTGGTGGCGATCATCGTCACCCGTCTGGATTCGCTGTCGGAAAACCTCGCCGTTCAGACCATGCTCCCCGCCTTTTACGCCCAGGGCTACGATCCGATTATGATGGAAAGTCAGTTCTCCCCGGCGCTGGTCGAGGAGCATCTCGGCATGCTCGCCCGGCGCAATATCGACGGCGTGGTGCTGTTTGGTTTTACCGGCATCCAGCAAGAGATGCTCACCCCTTGGCGGGAGACGCTGGTGCTGCTGGCCCGCGACGCGCCGGGCATCGCCTCCGTCTGCTATGACGATGAAGGGTCGATCAGGATGCTGATGCAGCGTCTTTACGATCGCGGGCATCGCCATATCAGCTTCCTCGGCGTGCCGCATAGCGATGTGACCACCGGGCAGCGCCGCCACCAGGCCTATCTCGATTTCTGTCTGAAAAAACGCCTCACTCCCCTCGCCGCGCTGCCGGGTCTGGGCATGAAACAGGGCTACGAAAGCGTCGCAGAGGTGCTATCGGCAGAGACCAGCGCGCTGGTCTGCGCTACCGATACCCTCGCGCTGGGGGCCAGCAAGTATCTCCAGCAGCAGGGAATCGATCGTCTCCAGCTTGCCAGCGTCGGCAGCACGCCGCTGATGAAGTTTCTCCACCCGGAGATCCTGACGGTCGATCCCGGCTATGCCGAATCCGGACGCCATGCGGCACAGCAGCTGATCGAGCAGATCGCCGGCCACCGTGAGCCCCGTCAAATCGTCATTCCCGCCGTACTGAATTAAGTCCGCCTGAGCGATTTATGTGATCTTCGCTGCGTTTCGGGAACGTTCCCATTTTGCAATTCAAACGAAGCGGTTAGGATTCAGCTCAAGTTAAATATGCTATCTCTCCCCCTCGGTCATGAGGCCTCATCATGAGTAAAGTGAATCAGCAGGACATCGATAAACTTATCGAACTGGTGGGCGGGCGCGACAATATCGCCACCGTCAGCCACTGTATTACCCGTCTGCGCTTTGTGCTGAATAATCCGGCCATCGCCAAACCGAAAGACATTGAACAGCTACGCATGGTGAAGGGCTGCTTTACCAACGCCGGACAGTTCCAGGTGGTGATCGGCACCGAGGTTGGCGACTACTATAAAGCGCTGCTGGCGACCACCGGCCAGGCCAGCGCCGACAAAGAGCAGGCCAAAAAAGCCGCGCGGCAAAATATGAAATGGCATGAACAGCTCATTTCACACTTCGCGGAGATCTTCTTTCCGCTGCTGCCTGCGCTGATCAGCGGCGGCCTGATCTTAGGCTTCCGCAACGTGATCGGCGATCTACCGATGAGCAACGGCCAGACGCTGGCGCAGATGCACCCGTCGCTGAAAACTATTTATGACTTCCTGTGGCTGATTGGCGAGGCGATCTTCTTCTACCTGCCGGTGGGCATCTGCTGGTCCGCGGTCAAGAAAATGGGCGGCACGCCGATCCTCGGCATCGTGCTGGGCGTCACGCTGGTCTCTCCGCAGCTGATGAACGCCTACCTGCTGGGCCAGCAGGTGCCGGAAGTCTGGAACTTTGGTCTGTTCACGATTGAGAAAGTCGGCTACCAGGCGCAGGTTATCCCGGCCCTGCTGGCGGGACTGGCGCTCGGCTTTATCGAAACGCGGCTGAAACGCATCGTGCCTGACTATCTCTATCTGGTGATCGTACCGGTCTGTTCGCTGATTCTGGCGGTCTTCCTCGCGCACGCTTTTATCGGCCCGTTTGGCCGCCTGATTGGCGACGGCGTGGCCTGGGCCGTGCGTCACCTGTTAACCGGCAGCTTCGCGCCGATTGGCGCCGCGCTGTTCGGCTTCCTGTACGCGCCGCTGGTGATTACCGGGGTTCATCAGACCACGCTCGCCATCGATATGCAGATGATTCAAAGCATGGGCGGGACGCCGGTATGGCCGCTGATTGCGCTGTCCAATATCGCCCAGGCGTCGGCGGTCGTGGGAATCATCATCGCCAGCCGCAAGCAGAATGAACGCGAAATCTCCGTTCCGGCCGCCATTTCCGCCTACCTCGGCGTCACGGAGCCGGCCATGTACGGTATCAACCTGAAGTACCGCTTCCCGATGCTGTGCGCGATGGTCGGCTCCGGTCTTGCCGGGCTACTGTGCGGTCTGAATGGCGTAATGGCCAACGGTATCGGCGTCGGCGGCCTGCCGGGCATCCTCTCTATCCAGCCAACCTACTGGCAGGTTTACGCGCTGGCGATGGCCATCGCCGTGGTGGTGCCGATTGTCCTGACGACGGTCGTCTACCAGCGCAAATTCCGCCAGGGCACCTTACAGATTGTCTGACTTCTTATTTTCGGGGCGCCCAGGCGCCCCCTTGCTGTAGCAGGAACGCGATATGAATACCCTTCCCCTCTGGTGGCAAAACGGCGTTATTTATCAAATCTATCCGAAGAGTTTCCAGGACACGACCGGGACCGGAACCGGCGATCTGCGCGGCGTGACCTCCCGCCTCGACTATCTGCAAAAGCTCGGCGTTGACGCCATCTGGCTGACGCCGTTCTACGTCTCGCCGCAGGTGGATAATGGCTACGACGTCGCCAACTATACCGCTATCGACCCAACCTACGGCACGCTGGACGATTTCGACGAACTGGTCGCTCAGGCGCACGCTCGCGGGATCCGCATTGTGCTGGATATGGTGCTGAACCACACTTCGACCGAACACGCGTGGTTCCGCGAAGCGCTCAATAAAGAGAGTCCGTATCGCCAGTTTTATATCTGGCGCGACGGTGAACCCACCACGCCGCCCAACAACTGGCGCTCTAAATTTGGCGGTAACGCCTGGCAGTGGCACGCCGAAAGCGAGCAGTACTATCTGCATCTGTTCGCGGTTGAGCAGGCGGACCTGAATTGGGAAAACCCGGCGGTGCGCGCGGAGCTGAAAAAAGTGTGCGAGTTCTGGGCCGATCGCGGCGTCGACGGCCTGCGCCTCGACGTGGTCAATTTGATCTCCAAAGACCAGACCTTTCCGTCCGATACGGATGGCGACGGCCGCCGCTTTTATACCGACGGCCCGCGAGCGCACGAATTTTTGCAGGAGATGAGCCGCGATGTCTTTACCCCGCGCAACCTGATGACGGTCGGCGAAATGTCCTCCACCACGCTTGCGCATTGCCAGAAGTACGCGGCGCTCGACGGCGGCGAACTGTCGATGACCTTTAACTTCCACCATCTGAAGGTTGACTACCCCGGCGGCGAGAAGTGGACGCTGGCGCGCCCGGATTTTGTGGCCTTGAAATCGCTGTTCAGGCACTGGCAGCAGGGGATGCACAATCGCGCGTGGAACGCGCTGTTCTGGTGTAACCACGACCAGCCGCGCATCGTCTCCCGCTTCGGCGACGAGGGAGAGTACCGCGTCCCGGCGGCGAAAATGCTGGCGATGGTGCTTCACGGTATGCAGGGCACGCCCTATATCTATCAGGGCGAAGAGATCGGCATGACGAATCCGCACTTTACGCGCATTACCGATTATCGCGACGTTGAGAGCCACAACATGTTTATCGAACGCGCGGCGCAGGGTCTGGACCCGGATGAACTTCTGGCGATTCTGGCCAGCAAATCGCGCGATAACAGCCGTACGCCAATGCAGTGGAACAGCGCTGATCACGGCGGTTTTAGCGCAGGCGAGCCGTGGATTGCGCTGTGCGATAACTATCGCGAGATCAACGCCGAAGCGGCGCTGGCGGACCCGGAATCGGTGTTTTATACCTATCAGCAGCTGATTGCGCTGCGCAAGAGCGCGCCGGTGCTGACCTGGGGCGACTATCAGGACCTGCTGCCGGAACATCCTTCGCTGTGGTGCTACCGCCGTCAGTGGCAGGGACAAACGCTGGTGGTCGTGGCGAACCTGAGCCGCGAGTTTCAGCGCTGGCAGCCGGAAGCGATGAGCGGCGAATGGGGGATGCTGATGAGCAACTACGCGGAAGCGGCAAACCGTCCTGCCGCTATGACCCTGCGTCCGTTTGAAGCGGTATGGTGGCTGCAGGAGTAACCCCCTCCCCGGCTCGCGCTGCGCTTAGCCGGGCTACCGATGCACAACCGTCTGCGGGCCGGTAGCCCGACGCCAGGATGAATGCATCGGTATGGCTTCTCCCCGGCTCGCGCTGCGCTTAGCCGGGCTACCGATTCACAGCCGTCTGCGGGCCGGTAGCCCGGACAGGCGCGTCAAGCGCCGCCTCCGGGAATACGCTTTAAATACGCTCCGCCGCAGACAGCGTCGCGCTGGCTTCCGGCTGCGCTGACGCCTGCTCTTCTTTTGCCTTCAGGCGATCCCATACCCGGAAAAACGGATAATAGATCACCAGCGAGATCGCCAGGTTCACCACCTGCAGCACCGCGCCGGAAATATGTCCCCCCGTCGCCAGATAGCCGCTCATAAAAATCGGCGTGGTAAACGGCAGCGCAATCCCCGCCGGCTTCATCACCAGCCCGGTGGCCATCGCGGTATACGAGACAATCACCAACAGGACCGGCGTCAAAATAAACGGCAGGAAGAAGTACGGGTTCATCACCAGCGGAATGCCGAATACCATCGGCTCGCTGATATTGAACAGCGCCCCCGGCGCGGCAATTTTCCCCAGCTGTTTCATCTGCTGGCTACGGCTGCGCAGCAGCATAAAAATCACCAGCCCCAGCAGCGCCCCGGTACCGCCGGGCGCAATCCATAGGTCATAAAACTGCTGGGTGATGATATGCGGGATCGGCAGTCCGTTCTGAAACGCCTCCAGGTTCTCCGACATATTCGACAGCCAGACCGGGCGAATAAACACCAGCACGATGGTGTCGCCGTGCAGCCCCAGGGTCCACAGAATGCCAATCAGGATCACCGAGATAATCATCCCCGGCAGCGAACCGCCGACGTGCGACATCGGAATACCAATCAGCGTGGTGATCATGCTATTGATATCGCCGAACGGCGAGGCTTCGACGATCAGGCGCAGCGCCAGCACCACGGCCAGCACGCAGAAGCCGGGGATCAGGGCAAGAAAGGATTTCGCCACCGCCGGCGGTACGCCGTCCGGCATGCGGATCACCAGATTACGGCTGGCCACCAGGCGGTAGATCTCCGTGGAAAGCAGCGAAATCACAATCGCCACAAACAGTCCCTGGCTGCCAATCATCCCCACCGGCAGCACGCCTTTGACAAGTTGCGCCGCTGAACCATCTGCCGGCGTAAAGAGCGTCACCTGCGGGATCGTCATCACAAACGCCACCAGCGACATCGCCCCGGCGCTAAGCGGGTCCAGGGTGCGATATTTTTCCGCCAGCCGGTAGGCAATGCCGAAGGCCGAGAGCAGCGCCATGATGTCATAGGTCGCTTTGACCGGGTACAGCATTTTGTCGCGCCAGGCATCGCCAAATACGCTGGCCATCATCTCACCGTAGCCGGGAATCGGCAGGTAGGCGAATATCAAGAAAAACGAACCAATCAGCATAAACGGCATATTGAGAATAATGCCGTCGCGTACCGACAGGACATGCTTCTGGCCGCCGATTTTCAGCGCGGCGGGCATGACATAGCGTTCAATAAATGAAGTACGAGACATAATGGTATCCCCGAAGGCGGAAAAGTTTAGTTAAACTGCGTTAGCCAGGGGCGGTTGATGGTTAACACCTCATCAAGCAGCGCCCGGGCATCGGTCACATTCCCGACCAGCGGGTTACTGACCAGCGCCAGCAGCGCGCTATCCCGGCAGCCGTGGACCGCGGCCTCAATCGTCAAGCGCTCGAAGGCTTTCACCTGCTGCGTCAGGCCGTTCATGATCGGCGGCAGCGCGCCAAAGGCCAGCGGTCGCGCGCCCTGCGCGTCAATAAGGCTGTTAATTTCCACCACCGCATCATCATCAAAACCGTGGATCGCGCCGTTGTTGCGGGTATTCACCACCATCTCTTTGCCAAGATTGTTGTAGATGGCGTTAATCAGCTCCACCGCCACTTCGGAGTAGTAAGCCCCGCCGCGCAAGCTAAGCTGTTCGGGCTTTTCATCCAGCTCAGGCCGGGCATAGATATCAAACAGCTCCTGTTCCACCTTCATCACCTGCTCCGCGCGGGTGCCTTTGGTTTTCGCCGCCTCAATCTCTTCCGCCAGCATGGCCGGCGTCAGCCAGAAATAGCGGTGATAGGGACAGGGAATCGCCTTCAGGGCCCGCAGAAACTCCGCCGGCCACGGCAACGATTTAATATTGTTCATCGACAGCGATTGACCGTCGCACAGCATGTCGAGAACCTTACGGGTGACATCCTCCCGCCCCTGCATCACTTTGTGTACCCAGACCATATGATTCAGCCCGGCGAAGCTCAGCCTGACCTCCTCTGCTTTTGCCTCCAGCATGCCGGCGATCGTATGCTGCATGTTGATCGGCACGTTGCACAGGCCGATGATTTTGGCGCTGCTGTAGCGGCTCACCGCCTCCGTCACGATCCCCGCCGGATTGGTAAAGTTGAGGATAAAGGCGTCGGGTGCCAGCGCCTCCACTTTGCGCGCGACCTGCAACATCACCGGAATGGTGCGCAGCGCTTTGGCGAATCCGCCGACGCCGGTGGTTTCCTGGCCCAGCAGGTTATATTTCAGCCCCAGCCGCTCATCCGCCGCCCGCGCCGCCAGCTGCCCGACCCGCAGCTGGGTCAGGACGAATCCGGCGCCGCGAATGGCCTCGTCCAGGCTGAAATGGACGCTGACCTTAACCTGTTCGAGGCCATGGCGCTTGAGCATACGCTGGGCCAGCGCGGCGATAATCGCCACTTTCTCGCGCCCGGCTTCGACATCGACCAGCGCCAGCTCCGTGACCGGAATCTGCTGATGGCGAAGGATAATGCCTTCGATAAGTTCCGGCGTATAGCTGCTGCCGCCGCCGATGACGGCAATTTTCAATGTTTGCATAGTGGCCTCATTTTTGGCGTACAGATCCCCGCGCAAGGCCGCAGCGGCTTTGCGAAATGAACGCGTTGATGGGAAAGCGTTAGTGGTTCAGCAGAGCGAGCGCTTTATCAAGAACGGCGGCCCCGCGCATCATGCCGTAATCCGCCATATCGATTACCGCAACAGCTTTTCCGTGCGGGGCAGCAAGCTCGGTCAGTCGGGCCGCTTCGTACTTCACCTGCGGCCCCAGTAAAATCACGTCGGCATTCGGCAACTCGCGTTCAAACTCGGCGACGGGCACGGCATAAATCTCCAGCGCCAGCGCGCGCTGCTGCGCCTCGGCTGTCATTTTGTTAACCAGCATGCTGGTGGACATTCCGGCGGCGCAGCACAGGACGATACGTGGCATAATTCCTCCCAATGGGTTTTGCTTGAGCGAGCGCTAAATAGACACCATCGACTATAAGACGAGGTGCCGGTATGGGTGAAGGCTATATGAAAATTTTTTTCACGTACGTGATCGGAGCGTTATTTTTCACCTCTTTACCCCGCCATATAAGCGAAACCGGCAATAATCTCAGGCGTTGCGCCTGATTAAGTGGTATAAAAAGCCAGCATTATTTGAAAAATATTTTCAATCAGGCGGTGGCGGTGAAAGAGGCTGAAAGCATGGATATCGTAGGGCAGTTACAGGAAGGCATGGCGCGCTTTAGCGCTCAGGAATCAAGAGTCGCGGCATTTATTCTGCAGAATTTAAGCTTTACCGCCAGCGCTTCGATTGATGAACTGGCGGTGCGCGCTGGCGTGAGCGCAGCCACAATTACCCGCTTTGCCCGCTCCGTCGGCTGCGAAGATATTCGTGATTTGCGCAAGCAGCTGGCGCAGGCCTGTGAACGTCGCACCAGTTGGCTAAACGAGGAGAGCGCCGCGCTGCCCGCCGCGTGGCGCGACAAGTTAAGCCTGATTAGCGCAAATCTGGAGCAGCAGCTGGTCAGCACGCCCGAGTCGACGCTGCAAAAGCTGCGCACGCGCCTGCAAAATGCCCGCGCCGTGCACTGTTTCGCCCTCGGCGCGCAGGATATCGCGCTGGCGACGCTGCTTCAGCACCAGCTGCTCTCCATCGGTATCGTGATGAATCTCTGCCAGGACAGCGCCCTGATGCGGATGATAGCCAGTACCCTCAGCGACGATCATCTCCTGCTGGTGCTGGCAACCGGCGAGGCCGACGCGATTTTGCAGGGCGCCACCCTGCTGGCCCGGGTACAGGAAGCGACGATTTTCGCCCTCACCCCGGCCAACCATGCGTTGAGCAATATGGCCTCCGCGCTATTGCCCCTGCCTGAGAATGCGCAGGCCGCGCGTTACGCCCTGCTACTGCTGGTCGACCTGCTTAACGACGCGCTGCTCGCCTGACGTTATCCCTTTCGGGCCTGAATTTCCTGCGTTCAGGCCCCATTTTTGCTTATTTTATAAGCGGATAAATTTACATTAAGCGCAAGCGCCCATCATTCCTGCTCTCCTCTTTTTACTTTGTTCTGCATCAATAAAATTGCAAACATCTTTGATGCAAAGCACTACATATAGAACTTAAAATGCGTCCCGGCCCCACATATTGTATTAATAGTCTATTATGTCACCACGCCCATCGTACTCAGGCGGTGATGGGATGTGGATAAAAAGGGCCGGGATCGGAGGGAAACGGCGGCAGCTATAGCGCCTCGTGGCTTCGATTGTCCTTCCGCCTCTGTGGATAACCTGTTCTGTAAAAATTATGGAGTGATCATGACACCGCATGTGATGAAACGCGATGGCTGTAAAGTGCCGTTCAAGTCAGAGCGCATTAATGAAGCAATTCTACGTGCAGCTAAAGCAGCGGGAGTCGATGACGCAGACTATTGCGCCACCGTCGCAGAAGTCGTTAGCCAGCAAATGCAGGGCCGCGCCCAGGTGGATATCAGCGAGATCCAGACCGCCGTTGAGAACCAGCTGATGTCCGGGCCGTACAAGCAGCTGGCGCGCGCCTACATTGAATATCGCCACGACCGCGATAGCCAACGTGAAAAGCGCGGTCGTCTGAACCAGGAAATTCGCGGCCTGGTTGAGCAGACCAACTCGGCGTTACTCAACGAGAACGCCAACAAAGACAGCAAAGTCATCCCTACCCAGCGCGATCTGCTGGCAGGCATCGTCGCCAAGCACTACGCGCGCCAGCACCTGCTGCCGCATGACGTGGTGATGGCCCACGAGCGCGGCGTGATCCACTATCACGATCTCGACTACTCCCCGTTCTTCCCGATGTTCAACTGTATGCTGATCGATCTTAAAGGCATGCTGACCCAGGGATTTAAAATGGGCAACGCCGAGATTGAACCGCCGAAGTCTATCTCTACCGCTACCGCGGTGACGGCGCAGATTATCGCTCAGGTCGCCAGCCATATTTATGGCGGTACGACCATCAACCGCATCGATGAAGTACTGGCGCCGTTTGTTACCGAAAGCTTCAATAAGCACCGTAAAATTGCCGAAGAGTGGCACATCCCTGACGCTGAAGGCTACGCCCGTTCCCGCACCGAGAAAGAGTGCTACGACGCCTTCCAGTCGCTGGAATATGAAGTGAACACCCTGCATACCGCCAACGGTCAGACGCCGTTCGTGACTTTCGGTTTTGGCCTTGGCACCAGCTGGGAATCGCGCCTGATTCAGCAGTCCATTCTGCGCAACCGCATCGCGGGCCTCGGTAAAAACCGCAAAACGGCGGTGTTCCCGAAGCTGGTCTTCGCCATTCGCGACGGCCTGAATCACAAGTTCGGCGATGCGAACTACGACATTAAACAGCTGGCGCTGGAGTGCGCGAGCAAGCGTATGTACCCGGACATCCTCAACTACGATCAGGTCGTGAAGGTGACCGGCTCGTTCAAAACCCCGATGGGCTGCCGCAGCTTCCTCGGCGTGTGGGAAAACGAGGACGGCGAACAGGTGCACGATGGCCGCAATAACCTCGGCGTTATCAGCCTCAACCTGCCGCGCATCGCGCTGGAAGCGAAAGGCGACGAAACCGAGTTCTGGAAACTGCTCGACGAACGCCTGCAGCTGGCGCGTAAAGCGCTGATGACCCGCATCGCCCGCCTGGAAGGGGTAAAGGCTCGCGTGGCGCCGATTCTGTATATGGAAGGGGCCTGCGGCGTGCGTCTGAAAGCGGACGACGACGTTTCGGAGATTTTCAAAAACGGCCGCGCGTCGATTTCGCTGGGCTATATCGGCATCCATGAAACCATCAACGCGCTGTTCGGCAACAAGCATATGTACGATAGCGCTGCGCTGCGTGAGAAAGGCGTCGCCATCGTTCAGCGCCTGCGCGAAGCGGTAGACCAGTGGAAAGACGAGACGGGCTACGGCTTTAGCCTGTACAGCACGCCGAGCGAAAACCTCTGCGACCGCTTCTGCCGTCTGGATACCGCTGAGTTCGGCGTCATTGAAGGCGTGACCGATAAAGGGTATTACACCAACAGCTTCCACCTCGACGTGGAGAAGAAGGTGAACCCGTACGATAAAATCGATTTTGAAGCGCCTTATCCGCCGCTGGCTAACGGGGGCTTTATTTGCTACGGCGAGTACCCGAATATTCAGCACAACCTGAGAGCGCTGGAAGACGTCTGGGATTACAGCTATCAGCACGTACCCTATTACGGGACCAATACGCCAATCGACGAATGCTACGAGTGCGGCTTTACCGGCGAGTTCGAGTGCACCAGCAAAGGGTTCACCTGCCCGAAATGCGGCAACCACGATGCTTCTCGCGTATCGGTAACCCGCCGCGTGTGCGGCTACCTCGGGAGCCCGGACGCGCGTCCGTTCAACGCCGGCAAGCAGGAAGAAGTGAAGCGCCGCGTGAAGCATTTGGGTAACGGGCAGATCGGTTAATTCCGCGCGATTTAGCCCTCTCCCCAACGAGGAGAGGGTACCGACCAGTAGCCGTTTGGCCCCTCAGGAGCCGTTCCCGGATCGCGGCGCAACGCGCTTTTTATCCAGGGCTACCGCCACTATATGGGTTTCCTCAAATCAGTTGGCGTTGTAGCAAGGCGGCAAGCGAGCAAGTCCCGGGGAGCTTACTGTAGTAAGTGACCTGGGCGCACGAGCGCAGCCAACGCCGCTACAGCGTCAAATGAGAAGAGGAAACAATGAATTACCATCAGTACTACCCGGTAGATATCGTTAACGGTCCGGGCACCCGCTGCACCCTATTTGTCTCCGGCTGCGTTCACGAATGCCCCGGCTGCTACAACAAAAGCACCTGGCGGCTAAATTCCGGCATGCCGTTCACCGCCGAGATGGCCGACCGCATCATTGCCGACCTCAACGACACGCGCGTTAAGCGCCAGGGGATCACCCTCTCCGGCGGCGACCCGCTGCATCCGCAGAACGTCCCGGAGATCCTTAAACTGGTTCAGCGCGTTCGCGCCGAGTGCCCCGGTAAAGACATCTGGGTATGGACCGGCTACACGCTTTCCGAACTTAACGACGCGCAGATGCAGGTGGTGGATCTCATCAACGTGCTGGTTGATGGCAAATTTGTGCAGGATCTCAAAGACCCGGCGCTAATCTGGCGCGGCAGCAGCAACCAGGTTGTGCACCATTTGCGTTAATACCAGCATGGCGTTCATCAGTTAATTTTCACCAGGCCACCTTTAATCACCAGCATCCCGCCGCCGTCAACGGTCTGGGTGGCACTGGCTTTGCTGGCGATGCTGGCGGCATCCAGCTTCATGCTGCCTGACGCGCTGGCGTTAAGACCCGCCCCACTCTTTATGTCCAGGGTTTTGCCGCTCTCGAGGGTGAGCGTGCCGCTGACCTTAATCGTCAGATTACCGTCAACATTGAGCGTGTAGTTGCCTTTTACCTTATGCGTCTCATTACCGTCGATAGCGTGTTCCTGATCGCCCTTCACCGTTACGCTGCGTTTATTTTTCACACTCAGGATCTCATCATGGCCAACGATGGTTGTACTGTCGTTCAGCACGGTGACCTGAAAATCCTTCTGCGCCTGCATCGCCAGCAGCTCGGCATCTTTTTTGTCGTCGAAGCGCAGTTCGTTAAAGCCTTGTTCGCTGTGGGTTTTAATGCCCGACTGAGTTTGATTCGCCGGTAGCGCATACGGCAGGGCATTCGCGCCGTTGTACACACAGCCGGTAATGAGCGGCTTATCCGGGTCGCCGTCGATAAAGCTCACGACCACTTCCTGACCAATGCGCGGGATAAACTGCGCGCCGAAGCCGTTACCGCTCCAGGCGGTGGCGACCCGCAGCCAGCAGGAGCCGATCTCATCGTTTTTGCCTTCCCGCTCCCACGGAAACTGCACTTTTACCCGTCCGAGCTTGTCAGTCCAGATTTCTTCTCCATTTTTGCCGACCACCGTTGCGGTTTGCGTAGGCATAAACGGCTTCGGCGTGGCGCACGGTGGGTGATACGGGGTGGCTTTCGGGATAGCGGTAAAACGGCTACGGTAGCGTTCGCCGTCATATTCATGGCTGACGGTGGTGATGAGCCAGTCGATATTGGTTGCTTTGTCGTCATGATCGGCGAGGGTAAACCAGTGCCCTGCCATCAGCGCTGGGCAGTCGCTTTCGCCGATCAGCTGTTTCGGCTGCTCAGATTTATCATTGCCGGGGTGAGCCCCCTGCGCGGTAGCCTGTAAACGCAGCTGCGCCGAACGAATCATTCCGGTTTCCCGCCCGCCGTTCTGAGCCGCCTGATACTTGACTTTTTTCTCGCCGGGAATAGGCGGGCAGGCGCTGTTATCATCCGTCAGCACCAGCGTATGCTTGCCTTCTTTATGGGTGAAGAACCAGAAGATCCCCTCCTGCTCCAGCAGCCGCGAGACAAAATTGAAGTCGCTTTCCTTATATTGCAGACAGTATTCACGCTTCGCCGGTTTGCGTTTCAGCTGGAACTTGTAGTCGGTAAATCCGCCGTCCTTAAACACCTTCTCGACAATTTCTTGCGCGTTGAGGTTCTGAAAAACGCGGTTGTTGCTGGAGAGCGTCAGCCACCACAGCCAGGGGCGCAGCACAAACTGATAGCGATCGGCGTTGCTGGTCGCCGGAAGCTGGCGCGCCTCGGCAATCAGCCCGTCATAGTCGGCATTGTTGATCGTTGTTGTTAGATGGGTCGCCAGCACGGTATCAAGGATTAACGGCACGGAGGTGGTTCCTGCGACAGTGGCGGTGGTCAGGCCGTTAAGCTGGGAGTCGGTGCGCGCGGTCGCGGCGGTAAGGCCGGTCAGGGTGAGTTTGATGATGGTGGTTTCGGGCATGGGAAATTCCTTTTCAGCAGCAGCGCTAACGCCGGTCAGCCTGATGATAAACATCATCACCATCGCACCTACCTACGGCAATCGCAGGAACACCAGCCTCCTGATCCTCGACCTGATACCCGGCGCTACGTAGCTTGATTTTATAACGGTATAATTTGCCGCAAAGGCAGGCGGTGCGAAGCTTCCACCCTCAGCTACCTTTCTTATTCATCGCCACATCCCAAACGGAAGAGACGTTGCCTTCTTTCTGACCATCCGATTTCTGAGCGGTGATTTCCCATTTAATTTTGGTAAAGTTCAGCGACATCGTTTCGACCGGTTTGCCGCCGGAACCGCCGCTAACGCTCAGATGTGAGATAACGACGTTCATCATGGTATATACGATAAATGGCAGCATTTTTCCGTTATCATTACGGCACAACGTCAGAACGGCTTCTGTAATCGGTTTCCCGCTACAGCAGTACTCATTGAGCTTTGGCGTCGCGAGATCGACAAACTTGGTCAACGACATTTCACCGACATGCGCCCGTCCTGAGGTACGTTCAGTGTTACTGACGTCATTAGCGATCTGCATCGCCACGTTATGGCTGTAGCTCATGATCTCAAGCTGTTTTTCAAATCCTTTGGCCTGACTTTCACCTTCGATATCGTCGAGCTTTAAAAAAATCGCATCCATCTTTTGCTCCTTATCAATCAGCCGGCAACCGGTAGCGGCAGTTCCGCCATCAGCCGAATCGCACCGCTTTTTTTCACATTCCTATTATTTTTACGCACATTGAACTAATACAATGATTTTTATGCTAAGCGTCTTCGCCTATATTCGCCCATTCCTGTTACGAGAATATTCGTAGTGCTAATTCTGTCGCCCCACTATTCAAATAGTATTTTTTCAGGATAACTACAAGCAATATAAAAAACACAACCACAAATAAATATCAATCAAATTCTTTACTGCCAACCACCGAATATGAATTGATAAAAATCAAATTAAAACAATTAATTAACCAAAATCAATTAGATGTAAAACAACCAACAAAATATACATCGATAAAAACCGCTCGCTGATATCAACTCTTTAACAGGTTAAATTATGAATAGTGATATGCATCAAAAAACGCATCTACTTTATTTATTACTTTGGTTATGTAGTATCTGTTCAAACTAATAAACGGGCGCTGAATGTTATAAAAGCGCATCAGTTTATTCCGCGAGTCATCATCCGCCGACTGTGGCGGCAACTGGGGGTATTACCATGAGTTGTCCCGGAGTTTGTACCGGCGCATTATTGCAGTGCTCATTTGGCGTTGCGCCGTCGATGCTGAACGTACTGCCCACCAGCCGCACCCTCGTCAGCAACATGCCGATGGCGAATATTATGGATAACAAACCGTTTGTGAATATTTTGCCGTTCGGGATGTGCAACAGTATCGCCAACCCGACGGTGGCCGCCGCTACCGCCGCGGCGCTCGGCGTGCTGACGCCGATGCCCTGTATTCCCACAACGCCCGCGCCGTGGATGCCAGGCTCACCCACGGTGCTGGTGGGGAATATACCCGCCCTCACCGCCCAGTCACAGTTGATGTGCATATGGGGCGGCGTGATTCAGATTCGTTTTCCTGGGCAGATGACGACGATCGTGGCGTGATGTTGTGAACGGTGACAGATACGGAAAACGTGGCGAAGGGCCAAATCAAAATCGGCTGACGCACTCCATCGCCACCGCTTTAAACTCATCAAAGCTGCGGGTGACGGCCAGGCGGGCCATAGCGCGTTCGCGCAGGAAGGTAACGAAAATATCGTAGATCGCCATCGCTTCTTCATACTCGCTTTTGCTGATGGCAAGCAGGAAGATGATATGCGCGGTTTCATCGCCCCAGGCAATGCCGTGCGGCGCAATCACGGTATAAACCACGGTCTTTTTTGCCAGCAGCCCAAGGGCGTGGGGCAGCGCGATGCCGTCGCCGAGCATGGTGCTGACGATAGCCTCACGCTCCACCACCGAATCATGAAACTCCGCGCCGACAAACCCCTCCCGCTGCAGCTGCTGGCACAGCGTGGCAAACAGCGTCTGCCGATCCATCGGAGCATCAATTACCTGAAAGTGGGCCTCATCAAAATACTTATTCAGCATCCACGGACGCGTGCGGTCCACCAGCACCAGCTTGCCGATTTGGTCGAGCTGATAGTCGGTAGGAAACGGCGCAATGGTCACCACCGGTTTATCTTTCTCGCTGATGCGCACGGTGGAGATGACAAAATCTTCCGCGACTTCTTGCCGCTGTTCATATTCGCGCTGCGAGAGGGTGGCGGCAATTTCCAGCTGCGGATACTTTCGCTGAAGAATAGCTTCAATCATCCGCACCATCGCGTTGCTGGTATCGCACACCAGCAGCACCTGCGGCTGACGCTGGTAGCCGATATTGTAATGGCGCTCCAGCCCGACGCCGATATGCAGCACCAGAAAGCCGATCTCATTTTCGCTGATGGCGTAGGGGGTATATTTTCCCCAGCTGGATACCGCCGCCAGGGTCATGTCCCACGCCATCGGATAGTGCTGCTTGATGTTATCGAGCAGCGGATTGGGGATCATTATCTGGTAGCGCACGCGGGTGATCATGGTCTTAATATGGGTCAGTAAATCCGCATGCAGCTGGGCGTCGTCCAGCAGATTGTAGTTATATTGCTGATTGATATAGCGCAGGATGTAGTTCACCAGCGCTTCGTCGTCGTCGGCGCTGATGGTGCCCGGATCGACGTCCTGCACCTGACGGGCGGCAAGATGGACGCACAGCCACTCCTCTTCCGCCGCGGCAAGCGGTTTACCCGCCAGCTGTTGCAGGGTGCTCGCCAGCTCGCGGGCGGCGTCGCGCACGTTCTGCGCCACATCCTCGGCGCTAAAGTCGGCCAGCGGATACCCTTCGCTCACGCGGCGCACGGCAACCGCGCCGTACAGGCAGACAAAACGTTCTCCCGCGTCAGTCAGGCGCACGTGATGGCGGGTCAACGTCTCCTGCAGCACGCCCGCCAGCAGCGCCGGTACGCTGGCGTCAAACGCCTCTTCGCCGATAAGCGGGTTCAGCGGCCCCTGCTGGCTCAGCTCCCACAGCAGATCGGTCAGGCAAGCGCGAATGGAGACCTCGCTCCCGAACAGCTTCATGCCGTGGCGCGGACGGGTCTCGAGGGTAAGCTGATAACGCTGAAAACGTTCGCGTACGTCAACCATGTCGCCCTGTAAGGTGGCGCGGCTGACGAACCACGCATCGGCCAGGTCCTCCAGCTTGATAGAAAACGCGGAGGTTAAAAAGCGCACCAGCAAAAAGTGGCTGCGATCCGCCGCGGTTCGCGGGATGTGCTGCGCTTTCGGCGCGCTCTCTTCCAGCGTCTGATAGCGCGACGGATCGTGGATCACCAGCTGATAACCGCTGCCGCGAGTGAGGGTGAACTGCGCGCCGTAGTGCTGCAGCAGCGCGTTCAGCGCGGTAATGTCCGCGCGCACCGTGCGTGTAGAAACCGACAGCCGCTGCGCCAGCTCCTCCTGCGGCAGCGTTTCGTTTTGCAACAGAGTAAACAGCTGCGCTAAACGTTGATTGGGAAATCGCATGTCAGTTCCTTTTTCTTACGGCTCAGGGTTGAGCGGATATCACCATCTGCGACGGGCCGCCGACCGGAGTGTAGTCCGGGGAGAACGTCAACCTGCCATCCTTCGGCGCGACGCGGAAACGGGTAATATTGTCGCTACGCTGGTTCATGACGTACAGCCACTGCCCCTGACTGTCCAGGGTCAGCGTGCGCGGGTAGTCGCCGCGGGTCCAGATATCTTCCTGGTGACTCAGGCTGCCGTCGGCCAGCACCGTAAAGTGGGCGATACTATTATGCAGCCGGTTGGCGACGTACAGCTGCTTGCCATCGCGGCTCAGGACCAGGCCGGCGGCAAAGCTGGTGCCCTTATACTCTTCAGGCAGCGCCGAGACCGTTTTCCCCTCGCGCAGCAGGCCGCTTTGCTTATCAAGATGATAGAAGGTAAGCGTCGATGCCTCTTCGTTAATCAGCCATAGTCCGTCGCCCTGCGGCGTAAACACAAAGTGGCGCGGCCCGGCGCCGGGAGATGAGGCGTCAATAAACGGCGGATCGTTCGGCGTCAGCTTGCCGCTGGCGTTATCCAGCCGGTACTGATAGATCCGGTCCAGCCCCAGATCGGTGGAGTAAACGAACTTACCGCTGGGATCGGCGGCGACCATATGGGCGTGGGGGCCGTTATGATCGCTAATGGCAAAACTGCCTTCGACGGCCGCCGCCGGGCGTTCCGCACCCGCAGGGCCTTGATCCTGATGTATATCCACCGCTTCGCCCAGGTTACCCTCTTCCTTCACCGGGAGCACCGCGATACTGCCACTGACGTAGTTTGCCACCAGCAGATGGCGGCCACCGGGGGTCAGGGAGAGATAAACCGGCCCGGCGCCGCCGGAAGCGACCTGATTGAGCTCGCTCAATTCGCCATTGCTGCCGATGCGCCACGCCTGAACCACGCCCTTGTCCACTTCGCTGGCGGCGTACAGGGTTTTGCCATCCGCCGAGACGGCGAGCTGGGCAAGATTAGGCAGCTTAGCAACCAGCGCTTTATCGCGCAGCGCCCCGGTCTGGCTATCAACGGTAAAGCGGTACAGTCCTTCGCCATTGGGGTTATAGGTGCCGACCCAGGCGTAGTGGGTTTGCGCAGCGGCGCCGGCGGCGAGTAGAGAGAGTGAAGCAACAAGCAGGTGACGAGCGGTTGGCATGGTGGCTCCTTGATGGTTCGCTAAGGGTTTCCCCTCACCCTAACCCTTTCCCCAAAGGGGCGAGGGTACAGTTCGGTATTCTCCCTCACCCTTTGGGAGAGGGCCGGGGTAAGGGGCAACGGCGCTATTTGACTAACTGTTTGGTGATCGAAAGCAGCTGACGCACGTCCGCCGGGCGGGTGTTACCGCTGGCTTTATCAATAATCGAACTGTAGATATGCGGGATAATTTTACTCACGCCGGCGTCCAGCGCGATCTGCAGGATCTCGCCGTAGTTTTCCAGATCGATCCCGCCGGTCGGCTCCAGCCAGAAATCATAACGGGCGCAGGCCTCGGCAACCGCGATAAACTCGTCGCGATGTTTTAACCCGCCCATCGGGAAGTATTTAATCGAGCTGCCGCCCATATCTTTCAGCAACGCAATCGCGGTTTCCAGCGGTACGATGCCGTCCGGCGCGCCGCTGCTGAGCGGGCCGGTGGAGATCTTCACCATCCCCGGCGTACCGGTTGGCGACACCAGGCCGTTGACCACGGTGTCGTTCTGCCCCAGCAGCGCGCGGCTGGTCGCTACGCCGGTAAATACCTGATTAACGTGCTGCGGCTGCACCTGGCGCGAGATTTCGCTGACCATCGCCGACTGGTTCGGGTCGCCGGCTCCCAGCCCCACGGAGAGCGCGTTATCAATCCGCAGCGCGTATTCCCGCATATCGGCCACCGCGCTGGCGACGTCCGGGTAATTTTTGGAGAGCACGCCCACCAGTACATGACCTTCCGCCGCCTCATAAATCTCGCTGGCGTTATCTTTACTGCCCGCCAGCACGTTCAGGCAGACGCGGTCACGGTAAAAATTAGGGGTCAGTTTCATGCGTTTTTCTCCTTGTTCAGAACCTCTGCAATCCGACGGGAGACAATCTCCAGCTGCTGCGCGTTCACGCTGCGGACATCGGCTTCAATAATGCCTTCATTGGCCTTATAGCCGCGGAAGTAGATGGCGTATTCGCCCTGCTTCAGCGCGTTGACCAAATCACCGGTATTGACGCCGGTCACCGCTTCATCAAACTTAATCTCCGCCCGCGCGATATCGCGACCGGCGCTGTCCCAGACCACGCGCGCCGTCACGCCATTAAGCGTATTAAGCTGCTGAATAAACGGCGTCATCTTCGCCACCATCTGCTCACCGCTCTCTTTGCTCGCCGTCAGGTAGTGTTCGATGGCGCAGGTCAGGCCGAGAATCCCCTCTTTGCCCACCTTCATCGCCCGGCCAATGCCGTTCGACTGGCGTTTGACCCACTCAACGTATTGGGTTTTGCCGATCACCAGCCCGCTGGTCGGCCCTTCGATCGCCTTCGCGCCGCTATAAATCACCAGATCCGCGCCGGCGCGATAGTAGGCCTGGAGGTCTTCCTCCGCCGCCGCGTCGACAATCAGCGGCAGATTATGGCGCTGCGCCACCGCGGCCGCCTGCGCCACGTTGAGCATGCTTTTCTGCACGCAGTGGTGGGATTTGATATACAGAATGGCCGCGGTGCGCGGGGTAATCGCCGCCGCCAGCTGCCCGGCGGAACATTCATTGGCGTAACCCGCTTCCACCAGCCTGCCGCCTCCCAGCGCCACCATGGTGCCCACCGGCGCGCCGAAGTTGACGTTATGGCCCTTAGGCAGCACGATTTCGTTGTTTTCGATCGGCGTCACGTGCAGGTTTTCCAGCAGCCAGTCGCTGTCTTTTACCAGCACCGCCGCCACCGACTGGGCGATGCCCGCCGAGGCGCAGGAGACGACGGTCGCCCCTTCCACGTCCAGCAGCTTCGCAATATACGCGCCGGTTTTATTGACCAGATCTTTCATCTCGAAGTACTGGTTCATGCCCGCCATCGCGGCTTCGACCACTTCCGGCCGCGGCGTGGAGACGCCGAGAATGGTCATACGACCGGAGGTATTAATAACCTGTTGTAAATCATATTTCTCAAAAATCGAAGGCATTTTCCGCGCTCCCTTGTTCGGTCAGATAGCCCCTGCCCGCGCGAACGGCGGCAAGCGGCTGCAGAATCGTGTCGGTCTGAAGGCTCTCTTTTTCCGCATCCACCAGCACCGTCGGCGTCTGCGCGAGGGTAAACAGCGTGAGATCGGCGTCGTAGCCCACCTCCAGCCGCCCTTTATGAATCAGACGCAGGCCGTCTGCGGCGTTGGCGGTCACGCAGTCGATGACCTGCGGCAGCGACATCCCGATGGCGAGGAATTTCGACATCACCAGCGCCAGCGAGCGCACCGGGCCGTCGATACGGTTGCGGCAGTAGATATCGGAGCTGATGGTGTGCGGCAGAATGCCCATAGCAATCGCCCGACGCGCCACCTCAAAGCTGAAGCTGGCGGTACCGTGGCCGATATCAAGGCGCACGCCGCGCTGTAGCGCGCGGGAAATCGCGCTTTTCAGCTCGCCGGACGGCGTCAGAATACGATTGGGTTTACCGTTGTAGCAGTGGGTAATGATGTCGCCTGAGGTCAGCAGATCGGCGATTTCATCCAGGTCGGGCGGATTATTGCCGATATGCACCATCAGCGGCAGGCCGCCGTTTTCCTGCTGCATCGCCTTCGCGCGCGCCAGCGGCGTAATGCCGTTTTCGCCCACCACGCTGCTGCTCATCCGCGCCTTCAGGCCGACGATAAAGTTCGGATAGCGGTTGACCGCCTGCTTCACCGCCTCCGCGTCGATATTCGCCATATTGGCCAGTTCATTCTGGGCAATCAGCCCGACGCGGGAGATGTTAAGCAGGGCATAAACCTCGGTCGCGGCTTCGCGGGTCAGCTGGTAGAAATCATCCACGTCGTCCGCGCCGGTGCTGCCCGCGTCAATCACGGTGGTCACGCCGGTAGCAATCCCCACGCTGTCCGGCTCATCATGGTATATCGGCGAGCTCGGATAACAGTGAACGTGGGAGTCAATCCAGCCCGCGCTGACGTAACAGCTGCCGTCCAGCGCAATAGTTTTGCGCGCAGGGGCGCTAATCTCGCCAAGCGCCGCGATTTTACCGTCCCGGATGGCGATATCGGTCAGGGTATCGTCAACGAGGCGCGCACGGCGCAGGAGTAAATCAAACATATCTCTCTCCTGTTAACGCGGGCGCCGATGCGCCCGCAGGACTTAACTAATCGCCACCGGGAAAATTGACCCAAGGAGCATCGCGCCAAGGATCGCGCCGCCGGTGATCGGCTTCTGCCAGATGTAGAACAGCAGCGCGCCCGCCAGAGAACCGATGCCGATAGGAATAGAAGCGGCCATGGCGCTGAGAATAATCAACGGCCCGAGGAAGCGGCCGGAGGCGTTACCGGCCCCCATCATGACGTCCGCACCGTAGGTGGAGTCGCTCTGGTTGATGGTGAATTTACGCGCCAGGATGATGATGTAGCCAATGGCGAGGCCAAGCACCAGGCCGGTGGCCAGAGAGGCGGCAAAGTTGGCGACCGGGAAAACAAAGCCCGCGCCGAGCAGCAGCGCCGGAACGCCCAGGCCGACGCCGGTCTGAATCGCTCCGCCGATATCCAGAATCCCCACCAGCGAGCCTTCGATAATACGCGCGAACAGGAAGCTAGCGCCGAACGCCGCCACCGCGCCGTAGGCCCCGGTATCGATTCCCGCTTTCAGCATCGCCACGAAAGCGACTTCGTTAAACGCGCCGATGCCGTAGAGGTAGTACATATGCGTCCCGGCAAAGACGCCGGAGGAGAGCAGGCCAACAAAGATCGGGAACGACCAGTCGGCATACCAAAAACCTTTATTTTGTTCCATGAGAGGCTCCTGTTATTTACCGCTGAGCGAGTTGTGGATCAGTTCCAGCCAGTTCGGCACGGTCAGATGGAAGGATTCAATCATCTTCATGTCGAAACCGCGGAAGAAGCCGCTCAGGACGAACAGCGCGACGATGGCCACCATCATCACTTTAGTGACGCGGTGCCAGCCGCTCTCTTCTACGCCTTTACCAATCAGGATGCCCAGCACCAGGCCCGGTACGGCGTTACCCATAATCAGCTGCGCCGCGCCGCCGAAAATCGTCGCCCAGAAGCCCGATTTTTTACCGGCATCAATCGCCGCCAGCCAGAAGATAACCGGCATCACCGTGTTCACCAGCAGGTTTGCCGCCGGAACCAGGACTTTGACCGCCGTCACCTGCAGCGCTTCCGGTACTGAAGAGGCGGTCAGGTTAAGGAAAGCGACCACGATCATGCCGATAATGCCGCAGGCGATGGCCATCTTTTTCGGATCGTGCAGCGTCTCGCCGACGTTGCGGTTTTTGATCATCAGGGCCGCCGCCCCCCAGTTGGGGATGATGCGGTGGTCAACGTCCTGCGTGAAGGAGCCTGCCGCGACGGAAGAGGCCCAGGCGTTGAAGAAGAAGCCCAGGCCAAAAGAAAAGTGGGAAGCCGGATCGCCTTCACATGAATTCAGCTCGCCCAATGTACGAAACGCCCCCATCCCCTGCGTGGTGGGCGCATGAAACATGCGTGCCGCTCCGGCGCCAACGCCGACGCCGACCAGGCCGCCGATGATGAGCGATTTTATTAAAATTATCAGGAACATAGTCTGACCCTTTGGTGAAAATCAGGTTTGCGTGACGAAATCCACTTTATCGAGATTAATGGCGGTCACGGTGACGGTGACCTTCAGCTCCACGCTGTAGCTCCGTCGCTCGCGGCGCAGAAAGAAGAATAAAAACGCCTCTTTCCGTACCGCTTCACGCGCATGAACAACCTCCACATCCTGTGGTTCAATACGCAGTAGAATGTGCGGCGACGTTTTCATCACCGCCGCCTGAACATGGTTCAGCGCATCGGCGAAAGCGCGCGCTTTGCTCTCGCCTTTGCCGGTAACGCTCACCGTGGTGGTGAATTGCTCTTTCATGCTCACGCGCCGTACTTCTTCTTCCAGGCCTCAACCAGGCGTTCGCCCAGCTCTTCTTTATCCATAAAGCCGAAGCCCAGAACGTTGTAGCCTTCGTTGATCGCGGTGACGCCTTCATCAACGGAACGCATGCCATATTTTGCTTTGTAGCCGTGCTTATTCTGCGCGGTGATCGCCCCTGCGCCGCCGCTGCCGCAGAAAGAGATACCGAAGGTGGCGTTTTCGGCTTTCATCATGTCGCCCAGCTTCATATCCGCGGCAACGCCCGGGACGACAACGGCGCGAGCGCCGGCTTTTTCCGCACCTGCGGCAACTTTTTGTCCTTTACCCAGGCGATCGCCAATAACAACGGTGATTTGTTCCATTTGAGTGCTCCTTACAGGTTATCTTTCGCGACTTCGAAGTGGACAGACAGCAGCCAGGCTTCTTCATCTGGCAGATTGCCGAACTGTGCGACCACTTCGCGGGCCAGCATCATTGAATCTTCCGAGATCTCTTCGAACAGGCTGGCATCCACTTCCGGCAGCGGCTCGCCGCTGATTGAGCGATGGGCCATCGCCCGAACGTGGGAGGTCAGCATTTGCTCCTGCACGTCGTTGGGGACGATGTTGCGGCGGCTTAATAGCGCGAAAACCTGCTGCAGCATCTTATCGGCCAGCTGCTCGGTTAGCGTGGCCTGCTCCTCTGGGACGTGTGTTACCGCTCCGTTATTCACTTGAATTACCCCGTTGATGTCTCTGGAGATAACACTAATGCCGGGGAGAAAGAGTTTGTAGCGAGTTGTTTTCCACTTCGAAGTGGAAAGAACGGCGGCAGGTGTGATTCATTTCACATAACCACAAAGAATGTGTTCACTTAACAAAATTCGCGTGATGAATATCACAAAAACGCCAGCGATGCTGAAACGGAACCCGCTGAGTAGAAAAGAGAAAAATGTGATGAAGGTAGTTTTTTACGTCAGCTTACCCACCTGCAAGGGCATGCGGAACGGTTTGGGGTTTGGGGTTTGGGGTTTGAATTTACAGGTATTAGTTCAGATCTGAGCTGCCAGTTATTTTGTATGATAAAAACTTGGGCAATTATTTTTAACCTCAATTTGGAGATAGAAACTTGATGTCAATTAATGTAATAACGTTTACGGAAGAACCACATAAAACCGGGCATTTTTAATTCAGGAAAACAAATAAAAAGAGTGACAAGCGTATTCTCTGGAGCGATGAATATCATCAGGAGATAAACAATGAATATCCAGAGTCCACTTTTTGCAAGCATCATGCTCGTTCTGTCAGTGTTCTCTTCAGCACAGTCCATCCCTCTTGCCCGAGCGTTTCATCCTGAGGTTCCCATTCACCACCCTGCTGTCGTCAACTGTTCCGATACCGCAGAATTACCCGATGAGAAAATCGTCTTGCCGGTATCCCCAACATCACGAATGCATTCCTGAAACACATCTTCCTGAAGATGGGAGCTGGGGCAGAAACTGCGGACACCTCTCCCCGGTTTTGTCTTCTCAATTTTGATCGCTGGTTACGACTCAACGGCAGCTATTTAGATATGAGGCAGGATATTTCTTAAGATTCAACCAAGCGTTAAAGAGCGTAAAAACTCGATCAGTTCCCTGCTTTTCCTGAATTTCGGCCAGCAAAGCGTTAAGGTCGTTGTGGCCACGGGATCGTGCAGCAGGCAGTAGCAGACATTAGGCAACGTTACAGAACGCTGGGTTTCTGGCACCAGCGTGACCCCTATTCCCATCGACACCATGCCAATAGCTACCGCAACATCGCGAGTAAAATAGATTTTTGGCGGGACGAACCTGGCCATCTCACAGGCATGTAATGCAGACCAGCCTAGCCCGACCCCGGGCGGATCTTTCTGGATCATAAATGTATCCCCGGACAGCGTCTCCAGCGCGATTCTGTCAGCACCTGCCTGCGGATGCGTATGCGGTACTGCGGCGATTAGTGACCTGGTGGCGATATCCACGTAGTCCAGGTTGGCAAAATGCGGAACAGGCGATCGGAGCAATCCCATATCCAACTGATGGTCAATCAGGAGGGTGAGCTGTTCGTCAACGTTGTGTTCCTCAATAACAATCTCAACATCCGGTTTAATCTCGCGGAAACAGGTGATTAACCGTGTCAGGGCGGGATCAAGAATGGATGATCCGACATAACCCAGTATGAGTTGTCCTTTATATCCTTTTCGAAGGCTACTCGCACGGCTCAGCATTTTTTCGTAATGACTGACAGCGCTCCGCGCCTCCGCTGCAAGCTGAGTCCCCTCCACAGTCAGCGCCACATGGCGGCGATCACGCGTAAATAGCACCATGCCAAGCTGATCTTCCAGCACTCTAATCTGACGGCTTAAGGCTGGCTGCGTGATGTTGAGCCGCAGTGCGGCTTTTCCAAAATGCAGTTCTCTGGCAAGCACCACAAATGCATGCAAATACCGATAGTCCACACATTCCTCCAATCACTATTTTTCGATAACAATCCCACATTAAAAACGTCGTTAATGTGATTAGACGGGGATTTATGTTGCCTCACATACTGTCAGTGATGTAACGGCTCGTCCTGTAATTGCCTGCAGGATGAAGATAAAAGCACGCCGAGCATGCTGTCTCCCGGCGACTTACTGAGGAAAACGTAATGTCTCAAACAAAAAAAGTGACTGACCTGCGCAGTGCGCTGGCCGTACTGCGCAAGTTTGATGATGAGCTTATTGAAACCGATGAACCCGTTGATCCTAGTGCAGAACTGTCAGGGGTGTACCGCTACATTGGGGCGCACGGTACGGTCATGCGTCCGACCCGTATCGGTCCAGCCATGCTCTTTAACCGGATTAAAGGCTATACCGATATGCGAGTGTTGATAGGCCTTCTCGCCTCGCGAAAACGCGTGGCCCGGCTACTGGATACCACACCCGATAAGCTGGCTTTTTTACTGAAAGACGCGGTAAGCACCCCGATAAGTCCTGTCGTTATTCCGCAGGAAAATGCCGTCTGTCAGGAAGTAGTCCATCTGGCATCCGATCCGGATTTCAGTATCCTCAATATCCTGCCTGCACCCACGAATACGCCGGAGGATGCCGGTCCTTACTTCACTCTCGGGATGTGCTACGCCGCCGATCCACATACCGACGTTCACGACATCACTATTCACCGCCTGTGCGTGCAAAACAGGGATGAAATATCCATGTACTTCGTTCCCGGCAGGCATCTGGATGTGTTCCGCCAGAAGGCCGAGGAAGACGGAGCTCCACTTCCTATCTCGATCAGCATTGGTGTCGACCCAGCCATTGAAATCGGTGCCTGCTTCGAACCGCCCACAACTCCCCTTGGTTTTGACGAACTGTCAGTGGCAGGGAGCTTGCGCAAACAGCCCGTCGAGCTATGCCAGTGTCTGACCGTGAATGCCCGGGCCATTGCGAACGCAGAAATCGTTATCGAGGGGGAACTCATTCCTAACTATCGGGTCAGGGAAGATCAAAATACCAACAGTGGTAAAGCCATGCCGGAATTCCCCGGCTATACCGGACAGGCGCAGCAAATGGTGCCAGTGATTAAAGTGAAAGCCATCACCCACCGCCGTCACCCAATTCTACAGACCTGCATTGGTCCAAGTGACGAGCATACCAATATGGCGGGGATCCCCACCGAGGCCAGTATTCTGCAACTGGTGGAGCGCGCCCTTCCCGGCTTTGTGCAAAATGTTCACTGCCCATCACCCGGGACCGGAAAATATCTTGCCGTATTGCAGGTTAAAAAACGTCTGCCAAACGATGAAGGTCGTCAGCGTCAGGCGGCTCTTCTGGCCTTCTCCGCATTCTCGGAACTCAAACATGTGATTCTGGTTGATGACGATGTGGATATTTTCGATCTCAATGACGTGATATGGGCAATGACGACACGCTATCAGGGCGATATCAGCACGGTGTTCATACCCGGTGTAAGGTGCCATCCCCTCGATCCGTCCTCTGACCCGGCTTTTAGCTACTCCGTCCGCGACCACGGGATCGCCTGTAAAACTATTTTCGACTGTACCGTTCCGTTCACGATGAAAGGTCAGTTTCGCCGCAGCGAATTCATGGAGGTCAATATCAGTCGTTTCCTCCCGGATAACTTCAAGTACTGAGGACGCCATAATGTCGACATCTGAATGTTCTCCTCGCAAGCGCGTCATCATTGGGATCAGTGGTGCATCCGGTTTTTTATACGGAGTGCAGGCCCTGCGTTATCTGCGACAACTTAACGTGGAAAGTCACGTTGTGATTTCTCCTGCCGCTCATCTGACCCGCAGTCTGGAAACCACTCTGTCAGAAGATGACGTTCATAAGCTGGCTGATGTCATTTATCCCTTTGATGATATTGCCGCCGACATCGCCAGCGGTTCGTTCAGGGCATCCGGGATGTTGATTGCCCCCTGCTCTATGAACACCCTCGCCACTATTGCGGCGGGCTTTACCAGCAGTTTGTTGGCGCGTGCAGCCGATGTGACCCTGAAAGAGCGCCGGAGGTTGGTTCTGATGGTCCGGGAAACGCCGCTGCACGCCGGGCACCTTCGAAACATGCTTCAGGTTACCGAAACCGGCGGCATCATTTTCCCCCCCGTGCCTGCCTGGTATGCACGCCCTGCCAGTACTGAGAACATCATCGCCCATAGTGTTGCGCGGGCGCTGAGTTTACTCGACCTTGATTGCGACACATTGCCGCGCTGGGGTGAAACTCCCAACCTGAAAAATAGGAGTAAATCGCTATGATTACAGGCCCATGGTTCAACGGTTCTGCCGTCGTGATCGGCGGGATGGCAGGAGCCATCATTAGCTCACGCCTACCTGAAAGGTTACGTACCTCAATGCCGCTCATTTTTGGTGCGGCCTCCCTGTGTATGGGGATCGTCCTGGTGACAAGTGTCAGCCATATGCCCGTCATGGTTCTCTCGGTCCTTCTCGGCACACTGGTGGGAGAGCTCTGCTATCTGGAAAAAGGCATAAGCCACCTGGGCGGAAAAGCCCGTGGGTTGGTGGAGCTCGTGGTGAAAAGCGATCCCGGAGACAAAAACTCACAGGCGCAGTTTTTACAAAACTATGTGGCAATCATCGTCCTTTTTTGTGCCAGTGGCACCGGTATTTTTGGTGCGATGCACGAAGGCATGACCGGGGACTCGAGTATCCTTATCGCGAAAGCGTTCCTGGATTTGCTGACCGCTCTCATTTTTGCCACAACCCTGGGTTACGCCGTGGCATTAGTCGCTGTTCCCCAGCTTATCATCCAGTTAGCTCTCGCCTACAGCGCGATATATATATTACCCCTGACCACGCCTGCTATGCAGGCCGACTTTTCAGCTGTGGGTGGCGTTCTAATGGTAGCTACGGGCCTGCGTATTTCCGGTATCAAGGTCTTCCCGGTAGCCAGTATGCTTCCTGCATTGGTACTGGCGATGCCAGTTTCCTCTTTCTGGACAATCTACTTCTGAGATAGAAAAGTACTTCAGTAAAAGTGGTCAACAAAGCGTACCCCGCATTGATTACGTATTTTCTTCATTCCTGAGGGGGTTTGTCATTCATTCCGGGTATCTTTACGGGCTCTTTGCCGCCCGCACCCGCAGCCTCCTGATGTTTCGGACATTGGATGCCCGTAACATCCGGAGGACAATTAAAACAATAAAGGAGGTTCTATTATGAAAAAGGCGATAAAGGTGTCGTGCCGAAATTTTTTATTAGGTCCAGAAGTCATTACTGCAGCGACCCTTGCTGCCTGACCATAGCATTAACGAAAAATCTGTACAAGATATTTTCCGGCGACTATCGGCAAGTCGAGTTCAATACCAGGTCTTAATTTTCGTTCTTCGTTTACACTTTATTGAGTTAATCAGGAATATCATATAATTGGTAAAACTTCTGTCTGGAGAATATATGAATGTACTCACCCGCTGTACCCTACTCCCCTTACTGTGGCTCTGTGCTACTCAGGTGTACGCCTTTCAAAGCACACTGCCAGAACAGCCCTTTTCTACAAGGCAATCCGTAAATTCGGAGCAACACATTCAGGAATATAGTTACTCAGACAAACATGAACCTTTGCAAACAACGCCTTTAGGGGGCTGCAATGCTAGCCCGATTCCGGGATGTAATTACCCTACGCAATCGGATTACGATTTTCACCAGAAGGAGTGAGGGCCAAGTTTACTAAAACAAGCTATCTGCTTTTATCTATCAACATAAAAACCGGGTGATAGCGCTTTGATAAAACTATTTATCAAGTCAGGCAAGTCAGATTTATCCGCATTTTGGAAAATAGCTTTCCAATCTGCCATCATGGATTTTTGATTGCTTTCCGATAATTTCACCAACCAAAAAAAAGCTATTCTCATAAATTTTGGAGGAAGGGATGGTAACAATTTAATCAGTAGTTTTGACATTTTATTTTTGTCAGTTTCTCCTCCAATACTTATCGACAATGATGCTAATTTACGTAAAACCTCAGTATTTCTATCCAATTTCATATTATCTAAAAATTCATTTACCCTATCCAGAATACTGCCTACCGCCCGCTCATCACGCAATCGACTTATATTAGATTCACATATTTTATCTAATAATTCAATCTGAGCCTTTGTTGAAAAATCGAGGTTATTTAAAATAGTTAGTATTATTTCGGTAAATTCAGTGTTTGTAGTATTTGATAGCTGAGCATTACCATGTGTTATACAATTGATTAGTGCTAAAGTTTCAGAGAAAGGATATCCATTAAGTTTTAACCATTCAAAATGAAGAACAACTGCTTGCCGCTGAAGCACTTCTCGTCCTCGGGTATGTTCACTAATCCAGCGCATAAATTTGCTTCGACCAAAAAAAATCTCGTTTTTAGCAAAGACTGTTGAAACTACGGCAAACGTTATTTCTACATCTTCTTGAGTATCAGCTAAGTAAACTACAGCATCATGACCTGTTCGTACGCGTTCTGACGTGCAGACGCTTTGCAAACGTAAACTAGTTATATTTAGATTATATGCCTCCATATTTATCGCGGCATCTATAATTTTTTTACAACGGACAATATCCAGATAATCACCAACCTCAACTATAGTCTCGGAAAATTCTATAAGAGGATGTGTAAAATATTTCATTTCAGGAGCTTGTTTTTCTAGTCCATTCTGCAACAATCCCAATCCAAAACGTCGTTCATCAATATCTCTGGCATCAATATGCTTTAACAAAGATATTTTCAAAGCCATGATATCAGGTTTAACACATTCTAAAATACTGGTTGAAAGTTTCGCATGTCCAGATCTAAACCGACGATTCACTTCATCAAAAACTAAGTGTTCTTTTTTAGCTTCTGCCCAAAAACTAACAGATGGTTCAATACGCATTAGCAGACTTTTGGGCACTGATTGATCATAAGTACCACACACACAAAGACTGAGAAAAAGGTCGTACGCTTTATTACCATGTTGTTTAGCTTTCTGTATAGTTCGCTCAGCTATTATCATTAGACTTGATCCCATTAATAGCAAGGAAAGGGAAAAAATCTCCCCAGATTGCATTAAAGATAGTAATTTTCTTTTATTATCTGAACTTACTTTTCTATCAAGAACATTAGCTAGTTCAGCTATTTCATTTTCAGATACCGAAGTAAGAGTATGGATGCATAGAGACGCAGGGTAATTTTTGGGGATGCAATTCGCCGACCTGTCACTTGCTATGATGACTATATTACTATAGGTATGACGCTGTAGATCTTCAAAAATTTGCGAGTAGTTTGAAATATCATCAATGACAATTAGAGCGGGTTTGCCAGCTAACTTAGCAAGACGTGCAATTTCATCCCATGCCTGCTCAATTAATTTTGATGGATTTGTCATCTCGAAAACAAGGGCTTGACCTGAACGATGTATATCCCAAGCAACACGACGGATAAGCGTTGATTTACCGGTTCCTGATGCTCCCGAAATTAGGATCATCGATAAAGATTTACCCATATTTTTAAAGTCTTGATAAACTTTATCAGATTGGTCACGAATAATATCCATACCATAATGGACAACTTCCCATGACCCTCTGCCACTCTCTCTAAACTCTTCAGCGGCATGTTCTTTTGCTGTAAATTGATTGTCGCCGGGAAGAAGATTAAATGGAGAATCATTATGTAATGGGTGGTAAGGAGCAAGGCCTGTTAGGCATTGAGATATATCATATGCAAATAACGAGCAAGGTTTTATAAATAATTCTTTAATTCTTGAAATAGAATCATTGATTCGTTCAATTGGGACGCCAAATAAAACCAATCTAGCTATTGCCAACAACTCTAAATCTTTCTCAATTTCCTGTTTTTGATCAAGGCTAACTTGCACATGATTAAGAACATATTCAGCAACTTCTTTGTACTCATTTTTTGTAGAAAGCGGGTTTTTCTCGTATGTAAATCCTTTTGAGAGTGTGTTTGCAAGTGTATTGGTTGATGTTTTTCTAATTAATTTCATCATCTCAGGACCGACAAAGACTCCCGTAGAGACAAACAAAAAACTCAGTTGTAGAGTATCAAGATGCTTAGTATTAGCTGGATGTCCACATGCATCTATAGTATCACGCATGAATCCATGCAAAATATCACGCATTTCAGTGAATGTGTACTCTGTCCCAGCAGTTTCTTTATATTGTATATAGAGCTGTTTTCCATCCCCAAACATAATATCTACATCTTGAGCCCCCTCATATCTTAGCTGTACTAAGCCATCATCGCATGTCAATAATTTTATAACATAATTTAACGCATGTGCCTCCTGATATCCAAATCCTTTTAATGCAATCATTCCGCCTTGTCTGTGCTTTGTTTTTAAATCATCACCATCGACAACCCAGATATGTTTATTCTCGCGCATAGGTGCTCCTGTATGCAAAACGATTATCCTAACGATTTTTCTGAAAAATATCGATATCAATCAAGAACGACCATCTTTCTTGTCTATCTTTTCTCTTGATATTTCTAATAAAACTATCATTTTTACAACGATGGCTTTCAGGTTTGTTTTGTTCTGTCTTATAACTGTCCATAGACAATTGTTAGCCAGTAAACTCAGTGTTCTTATCTAAATCGCCGCACCAAATAGTAAATCACTTTGAAGGAATGCAGCCCCGATTGTGCGATTAGATCAACCGCCAAACCTACCAAAATCGCCAACTGGACGGAGCGATGCCGATCACAACATCTACATACTCAACTTGCCGTTTTCTTTCCACCTAATTCTCACCTCAGTATGTTGTAACTAACTACATATTTTCATACAGAGAAAGACATATGGCCCCGGTTAAATTTTCCACGCTTGTGGTATTCTGTTGTGATTAATTTCAGGGAGTTGAGCTAAGTAAGGCTCTATCAGAATAATGAATAATTCGTCGAAACATATCCTCTCCGCATGGCTAGATTATCTGAAATTCAGCGGTGCGGAAAAGAGTAAAATACCGGCCAGCCAGGCGCATGAACACCATCAGCTCATGCTCGGTAAAGACAACTGTGAAGAAAACCAGAACGGGGTAGTGCTCAGCGTTACGCCAGAAATGCGCGAAAACTGGCGCAGGCGTTTCGTCAAATATGGTGAAAAAGGTGAGATTACCCATATTGAGCCTGTCAACCTGCTGTTTCCGGTGTTGCGCTGTATCGAAAATGAGCGCGGCAGAGCCAACGTAAAGTACCTGCCGCTGTTCTCTTTTCCACTCCCCAAATCCTTCTTTGAACAGGGCAATACCTCGCTGCTGGTTCCGGTTAAAGACGGACAACTGGTCAGCGCATTCCCCTTCGCTTTTCGCGAGATGTTTGGCATCCAGCTGGATGAACTGGGTGAGAACCGCCATATGATGAGTATCGTCAGCGCGCTCACCGGGTGTAAATATGACACCTTCCTTGAGGCATTTGAGGCTCTTCAGATATGGGTTGCTCAGCAATCAAACCGCAAATACCAGGGACTGGAAACTGCGTTTAACGCCCTGGTGGCACCACTGCATAATGAAGATTACAACCTCAGGCGTGATGCAGAAGATTTCACCTGGTTGTGCGATAACGCGGCTGGTGACTTCCCTCTGCTGGAGCAGTATCTCAACCATATTCACAATGACGGGAATGCCCCTGACATATACGAAGTGGTAACCGGCGGTCTGTTTGAAACACAATACCCGCTGGGTCATGGACAGATGGCGGCAATACAGGCCATTAATCAGGATGAGCGCCTGATTGCCGTGCAGGGTGCGCCGGGTACGGGTAAAACAACACTGTTCAAATCACTCATCGCACAACAGCTGGTTGCCAGAGCACTGGCAATCGCTGATGGAAAGGACCAGAACTTCGGCATGCTGGTAACGTCCACGGCAATAAAAGCGGTGGAAAATATCATTGACGATCTGCGCAGTGACCCTGCAACCCAGGATCTTGACTGGTTATGGTTTCATAGCGGCTCGAACGAACAGGTTCAGCATGAGCTTACCCGGCTTGAGCAACTGATCAGCCGCTGGCGGCAGGAAAGCTATGACGAACAGCACCAGCGCGATTTTTTAGCTGTTCTGCTCAGGCATCGCGACGAGTTGAACGCCTGTTACCGGGCGTATCTGAATGAAAAGGCAACCGCGATACAGTCTGTTGTGGATTGTGGTCTGGACACCACCAACGCAGAAGAGCTTCCGGCACGTTTCATGGCAAAAATCCCCCTGGTAGCCGCTCAGGCGCAGCAGTTGGGAATTGACGTTTCACTGCATCATCCCGACGACCTGGACAACTTAACCAGCCAGCTGGAGCTATGCCTGCAGGAACTTCGCGGGATAAAAGCGCAGCGTTTGCAGGCTAGCAGAATTTACCAGACATTGCAGGCGACATGGCCGCAGCAGCATGATCTGGCGCAGATACTGCGCTGGATGGATTCACCACTACGCCCCGCACTGGAACTGCATTACCGCGATTATCCGCGTAAAGGGATAAAGCGCCATCTGGCCCGCCTGTTCGAGGGAAAATACCCGGCACGGCTGCAACAGATGAGCCTTGCTGCACCGGAGGACTTTCAGCATTTCAGTCTTTCTTCCCTGCCCCATCGCCAGTTAGCGGCTCTGGCTGATGCGGGAGAAATGCTGTCACATCAGACAGACAACCTGGCCCTGCTGGAACTGCTCATGCATGACGAACCCGATGGGCAGCAGGAAGAAAATCTGGTGAGCCTGTGTGCTGATATCGCAACACTCCGGAAACAATGGCAGCAAGTCACCCGGGCACAACAGGTTATGGCTCAGTATCAACAGCATTACCCCGAAGGTAACTGGTGTGACATTTTGCGTAAACGCTTCATCAGGCAACACCGGGAAATGTTTGAAGCCGCTATCGGTTATCTCTGGCAGGAACAACTGAAGCGGAAAATTGAGCTGGAAGAGGTACTGACTCACTGGCGGGCTCTGATGAGTAATCGCCGCAGTGCAGGCTACTATCGCTGGCTGGATAAGCTGGATGAATTCTATCGCGCACTGTCACTGGTGTATCCGGTAATGGCAACCACACTGGTCTCCGCGTGGAAAGTAGCGGGTTATCGAAAACTTGATGAACTCAGGGGACACAAACCCTGGCATCTGGCACTGTGCGATGAAGCAGGCATGATTTCGCTTGAATCTCTGGTGCCACTATTGAGTCGCAGCGAGAAAGCGATGATTGTCGGCGATCCTCTGCAAATCGAACCTATCAGAAACCTGTCAGAAAACCTGCAAACACAACTGCGCGAACGTCATTTTGCTGACAATAATACGTTATATGAGCGGGTTTCACCTGCAAGCGTTACAGGCTGGCACCGCGCGGCAGGTACACTTTCTGGACGAGTGGATGATACCGGCAACGGTATTATTCTCGATGAGCATCGCCGGTGCCAGAAACCCATTGCCGATCTCTTTATCCGGCTGGCGGGCTATCATGGCGTCAGCGTGGAAACGGCCTCCCCTTCCGACCGCATTGCCAGCGCCTTTGAGAAGTCTGGTGGGCATCATTTGATGTTCTACAGCGTAGAGGGCCAGAAAGGCGATATGGTTAACACCAATCTGGATGAAGTCGAGGCTATTGAGCAACTGCTGAATAAGTTGGAAGAAGCCGGTTACGATCTGACTGCCGATGTGGGCATCGTCACTCCCTATAGCAATCAGAAATCATTACTGATCAAGCACCTTGCCCAGCGTATGAATCACTGGCAGAAAAACTGCATTGGTACAGTGCATCAGTTCCAGGGCGTGGGCTTTGAGGTCATCATTTACAGCCCGGTAATTTTTCATCCTCTTGATAATTCAAATTTTCAGAACGATGCGCCTAACATGCTGAATGTCGTGGTTTCACGCGCAAAACAGCAGTTTATCGTGGTAGGTAACCACCATCGGTTGCGACAGGCAGGTGGATACCTGAAAGTTCTTGCGGACACTGTTGCTGAAGATTTCCTTCTTGAACAGGGTAGCCAACATCCAAGTTTCGACAGCCTGATCCAGACACCACGTTTGCTGCGTTATTACCGCGACTGTGAACATATCGCCGCATTCAGTGCGCTGGCGAGCCAGTGTGAACAGGAGCTGGTTATTATCACTCCGTGGATCCGTCGGGGTGGTAAACAATATCAAAGACCGGAACTGGCGCAACTGGTAGCAACACAGCGGCGTGATGTCAGCGTTAAAGTCTACTACGGTTACTACCATCAACGTCTGGACCGTGCAGAGGATAACGATGAAACTCTGGTTGCTGAGTACCGTGAACAACTGGGAAAAGACAATGTTATCCGTCTGACCGAAGGTACTCATGAGAAGGTACTGATGATCGATGGCCGCTATATTGTTCTCGGCAGCTGGAACTGGCTGTCACATGGTTATCATGATAGCTGTGAGCGTAGCGAGCAGTTCAGTAATGCTATTCGTCATGAGATTAGTGCGGAGCTGGATGATGTGTCGCTGGTGAAGGAGCTTAGGGAGAGGTTGAGGCTGGAATAACTCTTAGTGTTCGGACTGAATAAATAGCCTGGCTCGAAAAAACTTTGCAAGATGCAGAACAATAAGGAGAGCAGATGATTCTGGCTGATAACGAAACAAAAATTGATCTATTAAATAACGAAGCCATTGCGTCTACGATTATCGGGCTGCTTCGTGAGGAGCCTAATCACCCGGTAACTATTGGTGTTCATGGCGATTGGGGGGCGGGAAAATCCAGCGTACTCGAGATGATCGAAGCCGGCTTTTCGGATAAAGATGATGTTTTGTGCTTGAAATTCAATGGCTGGCGTTTTCAGGGATTTGAAGATGCCAAAATTGCCTTAATCGAAGGTATCGTTTCGGGATTGGTAGAAAAACGTCCGGCGTTGAAAAAAGTTGAAGGAGCTATCAAAGACGTATTCCGCAGCATCGACTGGCTAAAAGTTGCCAAACGAGCTGGTGGTCTGGCATTGACTGCATTCACAGGTGTGCCAACACCAGGGCAAATTGGAACCATTGTTGGCTCCTTAGAAGCTCTAGTTGCAGATCCCGCCCAGTTAGTGACAAAGGAAAATATATCTACCGTCATTAATGAAGTTAAGGCGGTAGTGAAAGAAGGAGAAACGAAGAATGTGCCGATGGAAGTGGAAACATTCCGTAAGGCATTTGATCAGCTTCTGAAAGATGCAGGTATCAATCAACTCGTGGTATTGGTCGACGATCTTGACCGTTGCCTACCTGACACAGCCATTGAAACCCTTGAAGCTATTCGCCTATTTGTGTTTACCGCACGAACAGCATTTGTGGTCGCTGCAGATGAGGCAATGATTGAGTACTCTGTGCGTAAGCACTTTCCTGACTTACCTGATACCACAGGGCCACGGGACTATGCCCGTAACTATCTCGAAAAACTCATCCAGGTTCCGTTCCGGATCCCGGCGCTGGGCGAAACAGAAACGCGCATCTATGTCACATTACTGCTTGCTGGTGCCGAAATAGGTGAAAATAACCCAGACTACGAGAGGCTAATCACCGTTGCGCGGGAAAAGCTGAAACGTCCTTGGACTAGCGGTGGATTGGACGCAGCCACAGTAAAATCAATCCTTGGTCAGCAAGCCGATAAAGCAAATAATGCACTTATCCTTAGCGACCAAATCGGACCAATTCTGGCGAGCGGTACAAAAGGCAACCCCCGGCAAATCAAGCGTTTTCTCAATACCCTCTTGCTACGCGAGCGCACAGCAACGGCACGAGGTTTTGGCGATGATATCAAACTACCCGTATTAGCAAAACTCATGCTCGCAGAACGCTTTATCCCAAGATTGTTCGAACAAATTGCTCTTGTAGCGGCGGTTCATTCGGATGGATTCTGCAAAGATCTCGAAGCACTAGAAACATTTCTTGCAATAACCGCTAATAGCAATGATAAACCACAGGAAAAACAAACCGCTGAAGCATTATTACCACCCGATAGTGCGGTTTTGACTGAATGGAAATCTTCAGAAACGATAAATGACTGGGCTCGACTCCCACCAAAGCTATCAGGTCTCGACTTACGGCCCTACTTGTTCGTCACAAAGGACAAAAAAGATTATTTTGGCCCAGTATCAGTTCTGGGTCACTTAGCCGAAGTGGTTGAAAAATTGTTCGGTGGGAAAATGACTGTCCAAAGTTATGAGTCAGAATTGAAGCAGCTTGTACAACCTGAAGCCGAGAAGGTCTTCGAAGCTGTTCGTAGCAAAATAATGAGTACAGCCACTTTTGATATCAAACCAGCTGGAATTGATGGTTTGACTGTTCTTGTAAAGGCGCAACCGAACCTACAGAGCCAGCTAATGGATTTCCTAGAGACCTTGCCAAATAATAAATGCGGTCCCTGGGTTGTAAGTGGTTGGCAAAATGTCATAAAAGACCCCGAATGTGTAACACGATTAACCATGTTGCTGGGAAACTGGGGCAAAATCACTAGTAATATCAGTCTAAAAGTCGCGGCCGAAGCAGCGCTTAAAAGTCATAAGGGAACACATTAATGGGAACTTCAACAGCTTATGGAGGACCTGGCGGCGGGACTCCACTTATTCCATCATGGTTGGATAACGAAACCCCGGTATCTCCGCCAGATATTGGCACTGGATCTGGCGGCCAGCAGCCAACTGATGGCCCTGAACCACTAACGCCTCCAAATCACCCACCAATACCTAATGCAGCGGATCCGCAACGTTTCTCAAGCGCACGCAGCAACTTCACGCGATTTGCAGGATCTGGAGGTACTGATCGTGCAAGCCTTGGACGAGCCATATCGAAGTATGTCTCAACGTCATCAGGCGGTGCTCGCCAAGCTGCACAGCGTATGGGAGCGTCCAGAGGAGCGAGCACACGACTCCTCGGTTTCTTGGCAGATGCGCAAGCAAGAGGTGTTAATGAAGCTCTGCGCTCACTGGATCTAGAATCTCTGGCAGGTCGCCCAATAACAGAAATTTTTGTTGGGCTAGCCGACTATATCTGCCCTGGTGCAGGCACGGTTGATGAAGGGATTGCTCGCGAAGCATATATTGAGACTATCGTAGAGCTTGCGAGCGAAGGGCTCACAGATTTGAATACATTTACACAAGATCAAATGCATACCGTTTTCGAATTATATGCTACTCATGCGATTGAAGCTCGTATATGTAATGATATCGGGACCAAAGCAGTGTCCATGCCTATAAATGCTCATTCTGCACATCTTGTTGAGCAGCAGGTGCGTGATTTCATCCGTGGTGGAGTAAGCGATGCTCTGGAACGAGCTCAAACGGGTACTCATTATCTTACCACCGAACAAATTCAAGGGTTCGTGGATACCATTTATGAGTCTGCATTCGGGATTTTACAGGCGCTTGGTGAAGCAGAGGCTAATAATCAATGAAACGACAACTCCTGGTTGGTCATTTCGGCTACGACGATTCATTTTCCGCAGTGGCAGGTATCGATGAACAGATAACTTACCTACAACTCATCGCTAGCAAACAAACTTTGGATTATGGTATTGGTCATTCACTGTCCAGACTCAAAGATATCGGAATATTCCCCTCAGAAATAGGCATTGATCTGCTAGTATTAGCCGCTCATGTTCATGCTGCTGATACACGAATATCTCGTGTTGAGCAGTCGCAGGATTCATGGACACGCGAAATTAGATTGATAGTGCCCGTGAGTGAGCCCTCCCGCTGGGGCTCAGCAGCACCAATCATCAAAAAATCTCTCGATTTTCTCACCGGCGATCGCTGGACTATAGATTTCAGGCCACGCCCTGAGCGTTTTGCTACTATTGCCGAAGAAGCACCACCATCTTTGATTGCTCATCCGTTTGATTCCGTAAGTTTGTTCTCTGGCGGACTTGATAGCTTGATTGGGGCTATTGACTCGCTGGAAAATGGTGCAACACCTCTTCTGGTTAGTCATTTCGGAGAAGGTGCAACGAGTGACGCGCAAAGTAAGTTATTTGCTGGCTTGAAAAAACATTACACCACATCATCTTTCGAGAGATTACGGGTTGGTATGACCTTTGAGGAAGGACTCGTCGAAGGTGTTAGTTCAGAAAGTAGTACTCGAGGCAGATCATTCTTGTTCTTTGCTCTCGGCGTTTTTGCAGGAACAGGATTAGGGGATCATTTCGTTTTGCGCGTCCCTGAAAATGGACTAATTGCTCTAAATGTTCCGTTGGATCCTCTACGATTGGGATCAAACAGTACTCGCACTACGCACCCGTATTATATGGCAAGATGGAATGAGCTACTTTCCAAACTTGGAATTAATGGCGAAATTCAAAATCCGTATTGGGACAAAACTAAAGGAGAAATGGCTTCGGCTTGCCAAAATACTTCTCTTCTAAAAAAACTAGTTTCAGACTCCTTATCGTGTTCATCTCCTGCCAAGGCCCGGTGGTTAGGACATGGCATTGAACAATGTGGTTATTGCCTTCCATGCTTGATCCGCCGTGCAGCATTGATGGCAGCATGGGGTTCAGATAGCGATCCAACAGTATATACAGTGACAGACCTCCATGAGCAGCCCTTGGACACACGTCAAGCAACTGGAGTTCAAGTCAGATCCTTTCAATATGCTATAGAGCGTCTGAAAGGAAATCCACAACTCGCCAATGTCTTGATTCACAAGCCGGGTTCACTCGCGGATGAAATAATGCACCTCGAACAGCTAGCTAGTGTCTATAGGCGTGGCCTTGCTGAAGTTGAACGACTCATTGATGGTGTCGCAACGAGACCTTGTTGAAAAGGATGCTTACATGAATCCAACTAAAGGACTCGTGGACTTTCACTGCCACTTAGATCTCTATCCGGATCATTCTGCGGCAATAAGAGGTGCGGAAGAAGCGGAAATATTTACATTAGCCGTTACGACGACCCCTCGCGCATGGCCCCGCAATCGCGAGCTTACACTACGCACAAGATATGTTAGGGCAGCATTAGGATTACACCCTCAACTGGTTGCAGAACATGAAAACGAACTTGAGCTATGGGACCAATATATTGCGGAGACACGGTATATTGGCGAAGTTGGATTGGATGCTGGTCCCCGTTTTTTCAAATCGCTCGATGCACAGAAGAGAGTATTTCAGCATATACTGCAGCAATGTGCCCAAGCAGGCGATAAAATCATTACGGTTCATAGCGTAAGAGCAGTCAAAACTGTGCTCGATCTCATTGAGGCCAATTTACCATCCGAGCGTGGAAAAATTGTTCTTCACTGGTTCACTGGAACAAAAAACGAGGCAAAGCGGGCGTCAAAATTAGGCTGTTATTTTTCGCTTAATGCAGGAATGCTTAGTAACGTGAAACATATACCCATGGTCCTTACTATACCGCTGGAACGGATATTGACGGAAACTGATGGTCCATTCACTCGTACAGGTGACAGGCCTTCACAACCTACAGATGTAGCAAATGTTGTAGAAGAGCTGGCCCGTTTACGTGGTCTATCCACAAGCAGTATGGTCAAACTTATTCGTAACAATCTAAGGACATTGCTAAATAGTTGAAAGCTATTAGGCTTGCCTTACAGAAAGAATTAATTGGTGGTCATTCTAGAGGTCTTGACATAAAAGAAACTCAGGCTTAGCTTACTTATTAGCCAGTTACTGGCGTAGGCGATCCCAGTCAGAGGAGCCAAATTTAAGAAGCCTGCTTTCGAGCGGGCTTTTTGCTTTTCTGCATCCTGGCGTTAACTCAAAATAGCATCCAGCCTGGCAAGCACTTCATTTACCATAGCGTCTGGTATGCTTTCCAGCCGCATGCCATTCCGGGCAGCCATATCAATGGTTCTGGGCTGGTCGCAGCGAATAACGCCAATCGTTTTTGTCCCTGCCCCTGCCAGTGAAACTGGTGAAACCTGCCGTGCGAGCAAAGTTTCCACCGCTGGTGATGGGAACAACAACGGGTAGCCGGGTCAGCTTGTTAAACGATGCCTTCGATACGATAAGCACGGGACGTTTTCCGCTTTGCTCGTAGCCTGCAATCGGATCCAGTGAAACGAGCCAGATTTCTCCTCTGTCCATTTACAGGATCTCCTTGCCCACCGCAGGCGCATCAATCCATTCCCGATCCTCTTCGCTCATTTCGGTGTGCGGATCGCACTGCGCCAGTAGTTCCTCAAGCGAATAATGGGGCCGTTTCTGGGGTTCAATAATCAGGCAGCCATTATTAATGGTCATGCCGACTTCGCTGTCCGTCGACAGTTCCAGCGTTTTCAGAACGGCGGGAGCTTAGTGCGTAACAAAGAAGGCCGATAATAGAAAACTGTTTTGGTGGCTCAAAGGATTATCGCGGATCGGATAAACGAAATGCGGTGCAGCTTCCGTATCCGGGCTGCGCCGGAGGGGCATCAGCAAAAGCGTGAAGGCCAGCTTTGCTCAGGAGCGATACCTAAGGCTTCGGCAATCAATCTTTCGCCTTTTGGCCAGCGGCTAAGCGCGTTGGTCAGCGTAGAGGACGCCAGCCCGGCGTTACGGGAAAGCGCCGCCAGCGACGTTTCCCACTTTTTCAGCGTCGCAATAACGTCGGCGGAATGCCCGTCCTATAGCATCATGCGGCCACCTTGTCGAGCTTTTCATGCTGACCGTTCCGCTGCTCAACCGCTCACGGTTTACAGTTCAAATCCGTAGTGAGAACCATCCGGCAACTCAACATCAAGACGTAGCTTGCCGCCGGTGGCTTCAACGTAGCGTTTAAGCGTGGAAAGCTTCAGGTCACGGCCTGGTTTTTCCATGCCTGCAACGGTAGGTTGCCTGATGCCCAGCGCCTGCGCCATCTCGACCTGCGTTTTCTGTACTTTCTCACGCAGTTCTGCAAGGTGAATGTTGAGCAGGATGTCCGCCGCCATAGCCCGGGCGTCAGCCACGACTTCCGGTTTTTCATCCGCCATCAGCTGTTCCAACGTTCTGCCCATCGCGTTACTCCTTCTCTTTGAATGTCTTCAGCCAGTTCGTGAATTCCCGCTCAGCAACAGGGAGCATCTCATCGTAAAAACGTTTTTCATTGCCAACCTTATTACCGGCACAAAGCACAATGCCGGTACGGGCCGGGTCAAAAGCGAAAAATGCCCGTATCGGCTCGCCCCGGCTCTGAATACGCAACTCTTTCATGTTGCTGTAGCGGGAGCCTCTCAGCGTATCGGCATTAGGTCTGGACAAACCCGGCCCCTTTTCTCGCAGGACCAACAACGCTGCAAGCACGCTGGCCCTATCGGTATCGTTGAACGAGGTAAACCAGCGCTCAAACGTATCCGTTGTTTTAATCATCCACACGGGACCTCCAAATCAATATAGGTCAAATGCTATATAGGTGTAAACCTATAAAATTGATTATGGAGAGATGGGACACGAGATTCATGCGTCGTTACTGCAAAGCTGAAGACGCATTCGGCTATTTCAGTGAATAACATGCAAGGAATTCACCGTTTTACGACCTGTCCCGAAAAAGCCGTTCAGGTATTGGCACAGTGCATGCTGAGCTGTCGCGCGTCACTGGCGTTCTCTCGGTCTCCCGCCTGCAACTCAGAGAGTCTCGACAACCCTAATTTCGGGATGTAGCTTTTCAATCAGCCCGTTAATGGCAAAGGCGCTCCCAGTCAGAGGAGCTATATTTAAGAAGCCCGCTTATGGAAACTAAGCGGGATTTTTGTTTACCGCTACGCTGAGCGTTTCGGGAAAATCAGGCTGAAAACGATTTGCGCGCCCGGCTGCTGCGACAGGCACTGAGCGCGAGCCTCACCGCCGTGCAGAGTCATAATTGCGCGTACGATCGACAATCCCAGCCCGCTGGCATGGCTACTGCGCGCGGCGTCTGCGCGATAGAAACGCTCAAACAGCTTTTCCAGATGTACCTGCGCAATCGGCGGACCCTGATTAATCACCTGGATGATCTGTCGGTTTTCTTCCATGCCGGCTCGTAAGATGATTTGGCTCGCTTCATCGGCATAGCGAACCGCGTTGGCCACCAGATTGCTTAACGCCCTCTGGAACAGCATCGCATCGGCCCACAGCTGCCCTTCGCCTTCGCAAATCAGCTGAATATCGCGCTCCTCCGCCAGCCCCTCGAAATAATCCGCGACACGCTGTAGCTCCTGAGCAATATCCAGTTCCCGGCAGTTCAGCACCGACTGCGCATGGCTGGCGCGCGCCAGAAACAGAATATTTTCCACCATGCGTGAAATGCGTTCCAACTCCTCCATGTTGCTGGAGAGCAACGTTTCATACTCCTCCACGCTGCGAGGCTGATACAGCGCCACCTGACACTGGCCCATTAGCGCCCCTACCGGTGTGCGGATCTCGTGGGCCAGATCGGCGGAAAACCGCGTCAGGCGCTGATAGCCTTCGTTGAGCCTGTCGAGCATGGCGTTGAAGGAGACAATCAGCTGCTGCAGTTCCTGCGGCGCGTCCTGTTCGCTCAGGCGAGTCGCCAGCGTACTGGGCGTGATGATCGCCGCCTCTGCGGCCATACGCCTTAATGGCCGCAGCTCGCGACGCATCACCCAGTAGCCCAGCAGCGCAATCGCCAGAAAGGCCACCGCCACCGCCGCGATGACGCGCCACAGGTAGCGCGCCAGCATTTTCTGTTCATTTACCATCACATGCGCGACAGAAATTTGCAGTACCCTGCCATCTTCCAGCGTCACCAGCCCCGACGCCACACGCAGCGGAACCCCCTGCCCGGTCATTCCGCTCTGTACCTCATTCAGGCGCTGCGGACGATCCGCCGGCGTCGGCGTCACCGACGGTAATTGAACCCTGGCAGGATTCACATTAATTAACGGCGCCTCTCCCGGAATACGAAAGATTAAAACGTCCTGCTCGTTGCCCAACATGTTTTCGAACATCCCGGTGTTCGCCACCAGCCGCTCCAGCGGAAAGCGTTTACTGAGTACGTTTCGGTAATATTCTATGCGCCCGGTCACCTGCAGATCGCTACGGTGAATCATCTCCTGACGCATGGCGTGATATAAGTATCCGCCAGCGGCGCTGACCACCAGCGCTGCAACCAGGGCAAACAGAACGGCGCTTCGCAACGTCAGCGATGTCGCCTGCCAACGGCGAGCCAGCACGTTCATCAACGAACCTCGCAAACGTAGCCGATGCCGCGGACGGTATGAATAAGTTTGATATCGAACGGCCGGTCGATTTTGGCGCGCAGGCGTTTGATCGCCACATCCACCACGTTGGTGTCGCTGTCGAAATTCATATCCCATACCTGCGAGGCGATCATGGTGCGCGACAGCACCTCTCCTTCACGCCGGACCAGCAGATGCAGCAGCATAAACTCTTTGTTGGTCAGCGGTATCACGGTGTCCTGACGGGTGGCTCTGCGCCGCAGCACATCAATATGCAGGTCGGCAATTTCATAGCGATCGGATTCCCGTACGGTTCCGCGGCGCAACAGCGTACGCAACCTGAGCACCAGTTCGGTAAAGGAGAAAGGTTTGACCAGGTAATCGTCCGCCCCCAGCTCCAGGCCATGAATACGGTCCTGCACCTCGTCGCGGGCGGTAAGAAACAGTATCGGCACATCGCTTTTCTTGCGTAAAACATCAATAATCTGCCAGCCGTCAAGCCCGGGCAGCATGACGTCGAGCACTATCGCATCGTAACCATACTCCAGCGCCCGAAATAAGCCGTCGGTACCGTCGCGCGCCAAATCAACGCCGTATCCGGCCTCCGTTAACCCCTTTTTCAGGTAATTACCGGTCCCGATATCATCTTCCACCACTAATATGCGCATGCTTACCACCTCTTCACGTCTGCGGACAGATTAACAGTTTCTGCGCCGCGGCTTGATGACATTAATGTCATCAAACGGACATGGTGTTGTCCCGATCCCCTGGCCATGCTTAACCGGCAAACCATCACAGGAGAATGTCATGCATACACGCCATCGTATTGCCGGTTTACTGTTGTCTACCCTGATGCTCTGCAGCGGCATAGCCACTGCGGCGCAGACGCCGGCTAAAGCTATCACGCCGCTGCGCGGCACCATCGATCAGGTCTCGGATACCGCTCTGCAAATCAGCAACCGTCAAGGGGAAAAGGTCGACGTAAAGCTCAACGACAAAACGCAGGTTTTTAGCGTCGCCAAAGGTTCGATCGACGATATCAAGCCGGACAGCTTTATCGGCACCGCAGCGGTCCCCCAGGCCGACGGTAGCCTGAAGGCGCTGGAAGTACACGTGTTTGCCGCCAGCCTCCGCGGCACGGGCGAAGGGCATTCTCCGTGGGAGTCCGCGGACGGTAAAATCAACACCATGACCAACGGCACCATCGGCAAGCTGGTAAACGCCAACGGCCGCACGCTAACCGTTAAATACGGCGATCGGCAAAAAAACGTCATCGTCCCTGACGATACGCCGGTAGTGACCATCAATCCCGGCGATCGCGGCCTGCTGAAGCCCGGTACGCATATCGTGCTGTTCTCCGCCACTAACGATAAAGGCGAACGCGTCGCCACCCGCATTTCCGCCGGAAAAGACGGCACCGTACCGCCGATGTAATCCAGGAGACGTGCATGAAAACCAACGCGTCGCGGCCAGTACATCGCTGGCCGGTCAGGCTCACCCACTGGGTGAATCTGGTCGCCATGATCGGTATGTTCATGAGCGGCTGGGAAATCTACAACGCTTCGCCGCTGTTCGACTTCCGCTTTCCGCCCTCCCTCACCCTGGGCGGCTGGCTGGGCGGCGCGATTGGCTGGCACCTGGCGGTGATGTGGCTGCTGGTCGTTAACGCTGTTTGCTACCTGCTGTGGAGTCTGTTCAGCGGCCATCTACGCCGCGACCTGCTGCCGCTACGTCTGGCCGCGCTCCGGCAGGATATCTGGTTGACCTTAACGCTGCGGCTGAACCACCGCCTCGGCCATTACAATGCGATTCAAAAGCTTATGTACCTCGGCGTTATGGCGCTCGGCCTGCTGCTGGTGCTCTCCGGGCTGGCTATCTGGAAACCGGTACAGCTCTACTGGCTGGTGGCGCTGTTTGGCGGTTTTCCTGTCGCGCGCTATGTCCACTTCTGCGCCATGGCGGGCATCGGACTGTTCGTCGTTATCCATGTGCTGATGGTGTTAATCGTACCTTCCACCCTGTGGGCCATGCTGTCAGGAGGCAAACATGAAGGGTAAAGCGCCAACCCGCCGGGCGCCCGCGCTCGAGCCGGATCAGAAAAAACAGCTGGTAAATGTGCAGCGCCGATTACTCCTGCGATCCGGGCTGACGCTGGGAGGCGTGGCGATGCTGACCGGATGCAACATGCAGGATGGCGATCAAGTCGACAAAGTGCTGTGGGCTATGTCGCGCTGGAACGATCGGGTCCAGTCCTGGCTGTTCAGCGGCCAGCGCCTGGCCCAGACTTACCGTCCGGATCAAATTACCCACCCCTTTCCGTTTAACGCTTTTTATCCGCAATATAACGCGCCGGAAGTCGATCTGTTCGACTATCGTCTGGAAGTCTCCGGTAAGGTGGAGAAAAAAGCGCCGTGGACGCTGGAACAGCTACAGCGTCTGCCGCAACAGAGCCAGATCACCCGGCTGATCTGCATTGAAGGCTGGAGCGCAATTGGTCAATGGGGCGGCGTACCGCTAAAGCTATTCCTGCAACATGTCGGCGCCGACCTCAACGCGCGCTATGTCGGCTTTAAGTGCGCAGATCGCTATTATTCCAGTATTGATATGGCCACCGCGCTGCACCCGCAAACCATTTTGGCGCTGGATTTTGCCGGTAAGTCGCTGCCGGCGGAGTATGGTTTTCCGCTACGACTGCGGGTGCCGACCAAGCTGGGGTTCAAAAACGCCAAGCATATCGCCGCCATTTTCGTCAGCGATACCAACCCCGGCGGCTACTGGGAGGATCAGGGCTATAACTGGTTTAGCGGTATTTAGCGCCCGCGCTGCGCCGGTAAAACGGAACCGGGCAGCGTTAATGGCGCGGGATGGCGACCGGACGACAAAACCGAAGAGGCATCAGGCGTATCGACAAGACAAAAGCGCGTTATAAGGTCGGTTTTTAAGCCAGATTATTTTCACTCGCCTTTTCAAATTCTATTGCTGGAGAATATTTTTATTCATCGACATCACCCATGTTATGAATGTTCTCAGGGTATCCCGCCTCCGGGCGGGAGCGACGGTTTCCGTCTCGCGGATGTTTCTTTTCCAGCGCGTCAGTTTGTTGACCCCATGCAGCAACCTCCTCATCAAGCCAGGCCTTAAACAGAACGGCTTCGGTTTTCTGTTCAGCGGCCTGTGGCGACACCAGCCAGTAAGGCCACGGATATGGGGCGGTGAAAGGCGTAAGCTGGACCAGTTCGCCTCTGCAGAGCGCTTCCTGGACTAACGAGCGGCGTTCCAGCGCGATACCTTTACCAAGCCGGACGGCCTCCAGAACCAGGTTCGAGTCGTTGATGCACAAACCGCCGGGCACAATCTCTCTTTCAAGTCCCGCATTAACGCACCATGTTTTCCACGACTCCATCGAGAAGATAATTTTACTCTTCGCTATCTCTGATGGTGTTCGGGGAAGCGCGCCGTCGTTATAGGATGGCGCGGCCACGACGATAAGCTCATCGGCGAAAAGATAATGGCTTTCCATTCCTTCCCAGTCGCCTTTGCCCATTCGGATCGCCATATCAATCCCTTCCTGCTGCATGTCGGCGATCGCCAGACTCGCCTGTATGCGCAGCGAGATATGGGGATATGTCGCCCGAAACCGCTCCAGTCGCGGCACTAACCAGTGACTACCAAAGGAGGGTACCATCGCCAGCGTCAGCTCCTGCCTTCTCGGTTTGACCTGCACCAGCCGGGTGGCATCAGCGATATGATGCAACGCCTCGCGGACCTGTAAGGCATAGAGCCGCCCGTCTTCATTAATCTGCACGCCGCGACCGTGACGGATAAACAGCTTTAAGCCGACCATCTCCTCCAGCACTTTAATCTGCTGGCTGATGGCTGAATGCGTAACGTGAAGTTCTTTTGCCGCCAGCGTCACGCTGCCAAGCCGGGCCACGGCTTCAAAACTACGCAAACTGGCAATAGGTGGAAAATCCGACATGCTTCACTCCCGCAGCTTAACTCAATATACGTGACCAACAACCTGTCAGTAATACTAACCCGATCCGTTAGATACCGATGATATTCGCTATGCAGAATTTATTGTAATGTCTGTTCACCACCGGTGATGAAGCGTTAACCCGCCGCTACTGAGTCCCCATTCGTATTAATGAATTGAGATGCGTCATTTCACAGAGACAGGAAAACAGGAATCATGATTAAACTTATCGGCATGATGGATTCGCCTTATGTCAGGCGCGTGGCGATTTCTCTTGAACTCTACGGCGTCGAGTTTGAAAGTCACCCGCTGTCGGTATTCAGCAGCTTTGACGCGTTTTCCCGCATCAATCCCGCGGTAAAAGCGCCGACGCTTTTGCTGGATAACGGAATTCGCCTGATGGACTCGTCGCTGATACTGGCCTATTTTGAAGGCCAGGCCTCCCCGGCGCGCAAGCTGCTGCCGGTCGATCCACTGGCGCAGGCAAGCGATCTGCAAACGCTGGGCTTTATTCTCGCCGCGGGTGAAAAGGCGGTGCAGAACGTGTATGAACACAACCTGCGCCCGGCGGAAAAGCAGCATAATCCGTGGATAGAGCGCATCACGATTCAGCTGCTGGCGGCCTGCAGGGAGTGGAATACCCTGCTGGAAAACCGTCCGGCGGCCGCGGTCCCCGATCAGGTGGCAGTAACGAGTACGGTAATCTGGACATTTATTCAGTCGATGATCCCCCACGTGGTTCATGCGGGAGACTTTAATCATATTCAATCCGCTGCTGAATTATATGAAGCCCATAGCGCATTTAAAAAACATCCCTTTGGTTAAGCTCAAGGAGATGAAGCTAAATACCCAACATGAATCTCCACGACGACCAATAGCGCCCGGCACCCGCGGGCGCGCAGAAACCGTTCAGCGTGGCGGAAAAGGTTAAAATCCGCTACCTGCCGGCATAGCTGAATGCCCAATCGCCACCGGCATACCGGAGCGGCGTTCAAGCGCTTGCTCCGCGCGATTCACATCCACGCCCTCCCCCTTCACAAAGGCCTGAAGCGACGGCGTGACCGGGAGCGGCACCTTACGGTCCGATTCATACTCCGCGCGGTTGCGCGACAACGGTTCGTGGACTTCAACCCAGCGGCTGCCGTCCGGCTCGACGGTATATTTCACCGGCTGATCGATGATTTGCACGCGCGTTCCGACCGGAACGGTATCAAAGAGGTATTTGATATCGTCGTTACGCAGGCGGATGCAGCCCTGGCTCACGCGCAGGCCGATACCGAAATTGGCGTTGGTGCCATGAATCGCGTAGAGCCTGCCGATGTAAATCGCATACAGCCCCATTGGGTTATCCGGCCCGGCCGGCACAAACGCGGGCAGGCTTTCGCCCCGACTGGCGTATTCACGATGGGTATTGGCGGTTGGCGTCCAGGTTGGCGCCTCTTGCTTACGCTCCACAGCGGTGACCCAGTTACGCGGGGTTTCGCGTCCTGCCTGACCAATGCCAATCGGCAGAACATCAACGGTTGTGCCTTCAGGTGGATAGTAGTAGAGACGCATTTCTGCAACGTTGATCACAATGCCCTGGCGTACCGTGGCGGGCAGAATAAGCTGCTGCGGCACCACCAGCGTGGAACCCGATTTCGGCAGGTATACGTCGACGCCGGGGTTGGCCTCAAGCATGTTGCTCAGACCCTGGCCGTACTGAGCGGCGAAGGCCTCCAGCGGCTGGGTATTATGTTGCGGAATAGTGATGGTCAGCGGACTGCCCACCAGGCGGCTTCCTTCCGGCGGCAACGGGTAGCTCACCGCCAGAGCGCTCTGGCTGGTGAGGATCATAATAAGAGAACAAAGCAGTTTCACACGCCGCACAATTTCCCTTCCTTTGTGGCGATAATCGTGAATAAATTATAGCTTCGTTTGCTATCTCATATCTGATTTATCATCCTGCTAAATCTGATAATCAATCGCCGCTTCTTCCGGCTCCATCGCCTGGCGTTTAATTTCCTCCAGCGACAGCCCCGCGTTACACAGTTCAATAAAGCGCCAGACGTAGTTTCGCTGCAGCTGCCCGCGCTTCAGGCCCAGCCAGACGGTATTGGCGTCAAACAAATGGCGGGTATCGAGACGCGTAAAGGTATCAGACTCGCGCGCGTCGCCTGACTGTTCCGCTACCAGCCCAACTCCCAGCCCCAGTTCGACGTAAGTTTTGATGACGTCGGAGTCCTGAGCGCTTAATACGATATCCGGCATCAGTCCTTTACGGTTAAAGGCTTCGTCAATACGCGAGCGGCCGGTAATTCCCTGACGATAGGTAATGAGCGGCCAGCGGGCGATGGCATCGAGGGTTAACGGCGTCACCTGGGTCAGCGGGTGATCTTTGGGGACCAGCAGGCTGTGGTGCCAGCGGAACCAGGGAAAAGCCACCAGCGTCGGATCGTTGCTCAGACGCTCGCTGGCGATACCAATATCCGCGCCGCCGTTGTGCAGCAGCGCTTCAATTTCCTGCGGCGTCCCCTGAACTAACTCAAGACGCACGTCGGAAAAGAGTTCACGGAAGGCTTTAATCACCGGCGGCAGGCTATAGCGCGCCTGGGTATGGGTGGTGGCGATGGTTAAGACGCCGGAGGCATCGTTAGTAAACAGGTCAGCCAGGCGGCGAACGTTGCTGGCTTCATTAAGAATACGCTCGGCAATCAGCAGTAACGCTTTGCCCGGCTCCGTCATCCCCAGCAGACGTTTGCCGCGGCGGATAAAGATTTCGATCCCCAGTTCTTCTTCCAGTTCACGAATATGGCGGCTGACGCCCGATTGCGATGTATAGAGCATATTGGCGACTTCCGTCAGGTTGTAATCCTGACGGGCCGCTTCACGAATAATTTTGAGTTGCTGGAAGTTCACCCTTTCCTCCGGGCTATCAGACATAACATAGGCGCTATTGTTAAAGTCTGTTGTCCCTGCTAACAAATAATAAAAACCAGCAACTTATTCCATCCAGGAATATAGCCTAACTGACTAACAATAATTCACGGTTTTCCAGCGACGGGCGACTCACCAGCGACATCAAAATTTCCTTCACCGCCTGCGCCTGCGGAGATAGGCTGCCGCGAGCCGACATATTAAGCGACAGCGACAGGCTCATTGACGGCGTGCTGATGCGCGCCATCCAGCCATTAGCCGCGCCGCACAGCGAACGGGCGGCGGATTCCGGGAGTACGGTGACGCCCATGCCGCTGGCAATGGCCGCCGTCAGGGTGGTGATGGATTCAATTTCGCCGATAATTTTTGCCGACAGGCGACGCAGGGTGAAAGCTTCGGTGACCCGCGCGCGGACGGCGCTATAATCGCGCGGCAGGAACAGATTCATCTCCGCAACCGCCGTCAAATCCACGCTCTGCCCCGGACAATCCCGGGTGCCGACCAGGTAGAGATCTTCTTTCAGCAGCGGCTGGCTGACGATCCCGGCGACCGGCGAGCGTTCGTAGAGCACGGCCATATCCAGCTGACCGTCGATAAGCTTGTCGTTGAGGATCGTTCCGCTGCTTTCCTGCAAATAGACCATCACTTCCGGCAGCTCATTACGCACCGTTTGCAGCAGCGGCATGGTAATGGCCGAAGCCGCCGTCCCCGGCGCCAGACCGATTGACACCTGGCCGCTTAGCGTCTGACCGACGTTGTTGACCGCCAGTTGCGCCTGCTCGCACTGGCGCAGGATAGTGCGAGCGTGGGTGTAAAGGATCTTGCCCGCTTCGGTCGGCGTGACGCCGCGCTTGGTGCGGATCAACAGCTGCTGGTCCAGCTCGCCTTCCAGGGTCGCAACCTGTTGGCTTAACGCCGGTTGTGCGATGTGCAAGACTTCAGCGGCCTGGGTCAGACTGCCGATATCGACGATTTTCACGAAATACTTCAGTCGTCTTAAGTTCATTTTGCCTCCTGTAAGGAACACCAGTACCAACACTGGCCGTTTAGATACAGAAGGTTTTGCAATTTGCTTGCCAGCTTTTTACCACAGACGCAAATGCCGCTGCAGGCCGCGTAATAAGGGATACTGATAGCAAACTGCGATTTTGTTGCCCGGTAAGCGGATTGCGGTATGCCCCATTAGGGGTATAAATGCACTGCAACGGTGCACCCGGCCGGCCAATGCCGGAAAAACAGGCACACTGTTGAAATTGTCAGCAAACGAACAAGCGCAGGTGATTCAGGCTTTGACAAGGGGGATGGTCATCGTTAATATGCGCCCCGTTCACACGATTCCTCTGTAGTTCAGTCGGTAGAACGGCGGACTGTTAATCCGTATGTCACTGGTTCGAGTCCAGTCAGAGGAGCCAAATTTAAGAAGCCTGCTTTCGAGCGGGCTTTTTGCTTTTTCACTCTCTCCTGGCAGCCATACCGCCTTCTTTAATACCCCCAAATGCGTTCTGCAACGGCGTCTCCCCCCAGGCGATAGCAGAGAAAAAACTCCCTGGCACATTAATATCCATTCATTACACTGACAAACGAGGGTGAAGACAGGCTGCGAACGAACCCCATGCTTTTCAGCCCATGTATCTTAATATCACGCTCCGAATCCCAGCCCGGCTATAAAAGACTTTTGCATCATCGCCTCAATTATACTGCCGGCCGTCGCTTCAGCACGGCAGTTTGGGTTCCGTGGTCAATCCGTCATCGCTTCTGAATAAATACGATGCTATTTTCCCCCGCAGAATTAGCGTTCTGATGCGAGCGGAAAAGGTATACTCGGGTCACCTCTATAGGGCTCTTCAGAAGCTCTTAAAAATTTTTGCTGCACTAAGATAGAAAATCCCACGCCTTTAACAAGGAATATTCCCTAAGAAAATTCCAATACAAAGAGCAGGGCTATTGTTGAGGCTTTAATGATAACCTCTCCCTATCATCTTTGCTTTATAAAAAACTACAAATAAATATAATAACAAAATTTAACACCAATAAAAAATATTAATACAAACAAAAACACCACACAAAAACAGCTTAATGGCCGTTATATCTTTTAGAGCGTCAGCGACATGTCTCATTGAGGCGGGCAATGTTAGATTACCCTCAATTCGCTGAATGGTGTTATTAACGCTGAGTTAAAGGTCAACCCAAGGATGAGATCGCGTTCAGATATGAATCTATCAACTAATATTTTATCTAAGGATAAATATTTTACTCTGGGCCTGATTGAATTGCTTGGAGAAGAGTTTATTGACAATTTCTTTTTGATTATAGATTTGGACTCTAACGACCTTCCCGGTGCGGAGTGGATTTATTTTTCGAATAAAAACATTGTCGCCTTTGCATCCAGCGACTTAGCGTTCTATAAGTCCGAACTCTTTGGCAAAGTAACGGTACTAGACAAAAAGAGTAACACCAGAAGTATTCTGAATTTCTTTTTAAAGAAAGAAACTGCAGGAAATTATCATACTAAGTTCCAGCTGAGTCTGCGTGAAAAGCAGATATTAAGCATGTTGAGCAGAGGGGAAAGCAACCAGGAGATCGCAGAAGAGTTTGGCGTGAAACTTAAGACTATTTATACCCACCGTCGCAACCTGATGAATAAATTAGGCTGTAAAAATAGGATTACGTTTCAAAATTTATTTTTCAACAATAAATGTCTTTTTAAGTGAAGCATCGCTTCAGGATTATTCATAAACAGGAGTTTTACCATGAACAAATTAGCCGTTATCGTTTTTTCAGCACTGTCCCTGAGCGCTACTGCAGCCCTGGCAGCCGATCCCGTTACGGTGAACGGCGGCACGGTACATTTTAAAGGTGAAGTGGTGAATGCGGCCTGCGCAGTGGATGCCGGTTCTCTCGATCAGACAGTTCAGTTAGGCCAGGTTCGTTCAGCGAAACTCGCCACCGCAGGCAGCACCAGCTCTCCCGTGGGCTTCAACATCCAGTTGAATGATTGCGATATCACCGTTTCCGAGAAGGCCGCCATTGCTTTTGCTGGCACGGCGATTAACAGTACCAACCCAACCGTTCTGGCCCTGCAGGGTTCTGCCGCGGGCGGCGCGACTAACGTCGGCGTACAGATCCTTGACCGTACCGGTACCCCGCTGGCGCTGGATGGCGCGACTTTCGGCGCGCAAACCACCCTCAGCAATGGTACCAACGTCATCCCGTTCCAGGCTCGCTACTTTGCGACCGGTGTCGCGACGGCCGGTACTGCTAACGCGGACGCCACCTTTAAAGTGCAATACGAGTAATTTCTTCATCAGGCAAGGAGGCGCATCGGGCCAGGATGGCCCGTTATCCAAATAAGACTGGGGTGATAACGATGCAAAAGATGAAGTCGGGTCTGTTGATATTTTTGCTACCACCGCTGGCGCTGGCCGGTAACTGGGAGGTGATGTTGCCCGGCGGGAACATGCGCTTCCAGGGGATCGTCATTGCCGAGTCCTGCCGCGTTGAAGCGGGAGACCGGCAGATGACGGTCAAGATGGGGCAAATCAGCAGCAATCGGTTTCATTCGGCCGGGGAAGACACCAATCCCGTCCCTTTCGATATTCACCTACAGGAGTGCAGTACCGCCGTGAGCCAGCGCGTTGGCGTGGCGTTTCACGGCGTCGCCGATGGTAAAAATCCGGATGTCCTCTCGGTTGGCGAGGGGCCGGGGATCGCTACCGGCATTGGCGTTGCCCTGTTTGATAAAACCGGCAGCCAGATCCCGCTCAACGCGCCAGCAGGGGCATGGGCGCAGCTGCACACCGGGCCAACCACGCTGCATTTTGTCGCTAAATATCGTTCCACCGGGAGTCAGGTCACCGGAGGAGCCGCGAATGCTCAGGCCTGGTTCTCCCTGACCTACCAGTAATCAGCGCCGGTAACAGGAAATCACCGTGAGAAAGAAAGAGATAAATATGAAAAATAGACTGGCTACCACGCGCGGGATGCGCGGTTTACTGGCGGGACTTTTACTGATCGCCACCGCCGGTTTTTCGACTCAGTCGCAGGCCGGCGTGGCGCTGGGTGCTACCCGCGTAATTTATCCGGCGGGGCAGAAACAGGCGCAGCTGGCGGTAACGAATAACGATGACAATACCTATCTGATCCAGTCCTGGGTGGAAAATGCCGACGGCGCGAAGGACGGAAGCTTTGTTATCACCCCGCCGCTGTTCGCCATGCAGGGGAAGAAAGAGAATACCCTGCGCATCCTTGATGCCACCAACAACCAGCTGCCGCAGGATCGGGAAACGCTGTTCTGGATGAACGTCAAGGCGATCC